>Ga0315915_1003019_pt1 | contig 21411 bp, 14 predicted proteins | sample MpolbnodulesMG_FD_207738 | JGI IMG/M metagenome (GOLD analysis project Ga0315915, IMG submission 207738) | Medicago polymorpha root nodule microbial communities from Los Angeles, California, United States - branched nodules | ecosystem: Host-associated > Plants > Roots > Nodule | place: USA... | reverse complement strand
AACTTTCGGATGAATGCTTGAAAGCTGTTGTTTAGCAAGTTTGAATTTACCTCATTCAGAGGTAAGATAATTGTTGTAGTTGGAAGGTGCATTTCCGAATGTAATGTAATGTAATAACATATATAGTTGATATACATGTTTTTATGTAATGTAATGTAACTTTTATTCGAATTCACGCTGAGTTTAATTAGGTTTTTTTCGATTTTTTTTAAGACGTAACTTTATTCGAATTTATTCAATACGCAATTTTTATTTGAATTAACGCTGATTTATTCTAATTTATTTATTTACTTTATTGGAATTTATTAATTAAATAACAAATGCAAAAATTAACAAAAGCGTGTAAAAACCATTTACAATGCATGAACAACCGGCCACAGTAGCGTGACTTAACTCAGGCAAAGTTTAACACTAGCGTGAGTTAACTCACGCCAAGGTTAACACTAGCGTGACTTACCTCACGCTAAGTTGGCCGGTGGTATTTGTTCAAGAACGCGTTTTTTTGAAGTTGGTCAGTTATTCCACCTTCAATTTAATTCATATCTACACGTTTTTCCTACTCTTTTGACTGCATTTAGTACTAATAAAACCTATGGTACCCATTTCTCACTATAAATACCCCTTCAAAACTCACTATTTTCTCACACCATACCTTCTCTTCTCCTCCTCACTCTTTTACCTTTGTAGTTTTTGTTTTTTTTATAGCTTTTTTAGGGGGCAATTTAGGGGTTAAAAGGGTCAAGGAAGGGGGTAAAAGTAAATCTCCTTCTTTTTACCCCAAAAACTTTTTACCGTGGGTAAAAAAAAGACTCTTTCTTAGGGTATAAAAAGAACCAGATTTAGATTTACCCCGAAGGGATGATGTCTTTTTGTCCCAAGAAGTCTGGTCTCTTTTACCACCAATCTTGATCCTCTGTTACCCCTAAGTTGGTCTATTTTTACCTCAAAGAAGCATATTTATTTTATTCCAATAAAATGTATCAAATTATGTATTATGTAATTGTATCAAAAAATTAATTAAATGAGGTTTTGTATTACCATTTATATTACTAGCATTTATATTATTTATATTATTTGTATTACCATTTAAATAATTATTTATATTACCATTTAAATAAATTCAAAAAAAATATTGCATATTTTGAAACATGAGTTAACTCACACTGCCGTATTTGTAAATTAACACTAGCGTAAGTTAACTCATGTAGGAACATTTGAGTCATTTCACTTGGGAATGAGCAAAAACGTTTGGGTAAAGAGCAGCTCTCATGTTACAAAGCATTTATTTTCTAAATCCAAAGCCATATTTGTTGTGATGTACTAGTAATATGGATACCTATTAACTTTAATAAAGAACATATTTTGCTTTTTGCGCCCATATTAAGATGTGGGCATAACCAAAAGGACTTTGGAGTAATTGAGTAAACATCCACTTTAATCCTTAAAGCATAGTTTGAGAGTTTGGACTTTGGAGCAGAGGGAAGGGGGAAATTTTGAAAGATGAAAAGAGAAGAAAAAAATACTTTATAAATCTACCATCTAGTGATTTTGTGGAAAATGCTTGAGATAAATAGAAATTTAATTTTTATGTATTATAATAACATAAAAAGAGAAATCTATGTACGCCTTAAAAAATTATCTAAATTCTACATTTAATATATTTTTGGTGTTCCCCGAAATTACGGAATATTCAAGGTCCTCATTATTTTTATTTCCCCTTCTTTTTCTCTAATATCTTCATCTCCCCTCATAAACTCCCAAAGTTACCTTATGGTTGGGAGGAGGGGAGGAAATGTTTTCAATTATATATTTTCGGTTCAATTTTAGGATAAAATGGGAGTCAAGGTGCATAGTTAGGGAGGGTTTGGGTAATTGAATAGATCCCTAAAATTATTTTCGTAGCGGAAACACGTGGTTTTACAATTTTTTCGCAAATGTTTAACGACTATTGAGTTTATGCGAGTTATTAGTTACTAAGCGAATACAATGCATGAAAAAAAGAGCCAATTGAATTAAACAATGATGATTAACATAGTTTTTTTTTTGAGAGAAATGATGATTAACATAGTTATTTGATCTCGAACTAGAAATTCACTATAGAATAACTATTTAATCAATAATAGTGAAATTATTAATATCCTTAATTTGAAACTCTCAACAATTTCAAGTCGAACATAATCTTTACACAATAAATCTCTACTAACAATAAGTTGAGAATGAGCACACTTCCAGGTTTCAAATTAATACCACCAGACCAACCCAAATAAAATCGAACCATAAGATATTATAACTGTAATTGAGCATATTGTAATCTTATTATATGATTAATCAATGAGGATTTAAACAAAAGCAGTGTATTCAAGATAAAATTGAATTTAACAAAGAACACCCATATTAACAAGGTTCAATTCTTAATACCACAATTTCAATTAAGATCAATTTATTTATAAAGAATGTTAAAGAGATCGGGGGAAGAAGCGACGAGAACGTGATATATAGTTTGTTACACCATCCTCATCGCTTCCCTCATTAATGCTTGTTCATGAAGAAGATTTGGGTGATACATTGTCAATGGTGACCTTTCTTCAACGACTTCCTTATCCTTTTAAGAGGATCTTGATAGGTTAAATGCAAGGTATTTGAACTACTAAACTAAGAAAACATAATGATAATATAAAATAATTTTCTAATTTGAAAAATCAATTATAGATAAAATATAGTGAATACAAACCTATACTCTTAAAATACATGTTAAGAAACTTAATATAATAATAAACTCTTAAAATATATGACTTCAACGTTTTAAAAGTAAAAAAATAGTTTGTGGAAGTGTAGGAATCCGAAACTATGGCAGCAACAAAATGAGACGAGTATGCAGACTGTTGACTGTGCAACACATCTTCTCGATGAATGGAGAGCAACTCAAAACATCTGGTCCCGAAGCGCAACGAGTTCTAGTAATGATCAATACGGGTCCATAGTAGTGATTTAGTGAAATGGACGAACCCGACTACCGAAAGATACAAGTGTTACATTAATGCCTTGTTTTCTTCGTCATCTAATATTGTAGGTATTGTTATATGTTTAAAAGATATTGCAGGTGAGTTCGTTATTGCTAAAACTGATTGCTTTTCTCCTCTATGTGATGTTGATGTGGGAGAGGATGTTGGTTTACATACGACATTGGACTGGATAGTAGACCTTTGGTTTGATAATGTTGACTTTGCTCTAGATATAAAAGATAATAGTGAATTTGGTTGTATTATATCTGCTTGTAAACAATTGTTTCATATAAATTTTTAAAACTCTCATGTCGAGTGCAATAGAAGACAAACTGATGGAGTCGTTCATGAATCATCACGTGTAATCTCATATAATGTTAGCTTCCACATACCGTCATGTATTTGACACATTTTAATTAATAAAATGGAATGAATTGCTTCCTTAAAAAAAAAGTCAAAACAATATTTATATTAATATAGAATTGTTATTTTTTAAAAAATCCTTAAGATACATGTTAATATCAACAAACTATTGTTTCCTCTTTGCTTGTGGTGTTATGTCAACAAACAGTTCCCTCAACATGTCAATGATGTTCATTTGGAATACAAACAGCAATTCAATTGCATTCAGATTCATCACGTGTGACAGAGAAATAGACAGATAGAGACAAGGATGTTTTCATCTCAGTTTCAATGTTACAATTAAGCACGATACAACATAATCATTTTACTAAATCATAGTAACGATTAACAAATTTATGTGACATCTTACTACTTTTTTTATTTTATAAAGATAGTGGGTGTCCTAGGAATATTGTTTAAAAAAATTTAGTAGAGAAATTTTATCTTAAAAATTCAAATAAAATATTTGTTAATGTCATAAATGCACATTTTGCTATACAAAAATTATTTATTTTGATTCTAAAAACAATGTTTCAAGGACATTTGTTAGATTAAGACGCAAATTCTAATAGATTGACATAAAATAAAAATCCTTTAATTTTAAGTGTATTATATGGAGTTCACTCGACCCTGAAATGAAAACAAAATACTAGTAGATTAATTGATGAACACTCTATATCTTGAAATCCTATAATTAAGATAGATAATGTAGTAAGATGATGCCCGTGTGCGCAGTTTTTCTTTGCTTCTACTCATAACAATAACATAACTACACTTTCAAAAATATTAACTAATAATCTGTGACTGTGTTGTTGTGTTAATTTTGAAAATGTGTGTAAGTGCCAGTCATCTTTTGTCCTCACCACTATCTGACACACACACACTGCTCCTCTCTTTCTATATGGCGTAAACTCGATGGCTGATAGTGCAAGCAAAGCAAACCAAAGCAACTTACTTTTTTCTTTTCTTTTGAGTCTCTAATCTCTCTCTCTCTCTCTCTTACCTTTGTTGTGCCTTCCTCTTTGTCTGTTAAAATCTGCTTTTTCTCCTTTTTTTTTTCTTTTTTTTTTTATGTCCCAACACCTCACCTCTATAAGCTAAGCTCTTTGTTTAGTGCTTCCACTCACTCTCACTCACTGCCAAAAACTCATCTCTTCTCATCTCTTTATTGCATAGCTAGTTACTCTAATGTTTTTATCTTATCTTGTCATAACATAATATAATAATAAGCATGGAAACTTGTATTTGATGTATCTTCACTTTGTTTTCTTCCTTCTTCTCCAATTCATCAATTCTTCTGCATGTGCCTGACTACTTCATTCTCACTTAATTAGCTAAACCCACTGTTGTTTTGTCCTCTCCTCCCTTTTACTCTCACAGGCAAACACACTTTGTCTCTCCTTTTGAGGAGAGATATAACACCCAGGGTGGGAAAGTGTCTTGTATGCTTAAAAAGTTGTCTTCTCATCATTACCATATGTTTCTGCAGTGGACTTGAGAGTATGCCCTACTAATTAATTGCTTGCTGGCAATTCTTGATCCCTTTCATCTCAACTGTGCAATTCAAAACCACCCTCACCCTCCTTTCCTTTTCATGGAAACAAACTATCATTAACCAAATCAATCATATCTCTTCTACCAGCTAATCCCTTTTCAAGGTTAATTAGCATTCATCATAGCAACCAAATCTCTTTTACCAACTGGTATATGTTCCAACAAAATTAGTAGCATGAAGAAATAATATTATAATTTTGGCACTTTGTGTGGTGTTTTTGGTCTCCAAAGAAGCAAACAGCTAGCCAGAGTCCAAATTAAGGTAGGAATGGAACTTTCCAGCAGCCAAGATGGAGAAATCCCAATACCAATAAACCACAATAATAATAATAATAATTATGGTACTAATGGACATGGTCATCACATGATTCACCATCATCCTCATCCTCTTCCACTACACCACAACCACAACCACAGTAATATTATATCATCGTCTTCTTCAGCCGCAGTAGTGCCAGTACCAGTGGCAGTAGTACCCCAAAACCCTTCAGTTAATGGCACAACCACTCCTATGCAAGCAGCAGCTGTTAGTACTGGTGTGGAATTAGATCATGATCAGTCCTCCTACAAGAAATCGTCATCAGTTGTGGTAAGGTACAGAGAATGCTTAAAGAACCATGCAGCTGCAATGGGAGGGAATGCTACAGATGGCTGTGGTGAGTTCATGCCCAGTGGTGAACAAGGAACCATTGAAGCACTCAACTGCTCTGCCTGCCATTGTCACAGAAACTTCCACAGAAAAGAAGTCCAAGGTGAGACTGAGGATCAGGAAAACTACCACCATCATTCGGCCTTCAACTTCAACTTCAACAGGCAGCACCACCACAGCATGAGGAAATTCATGTTACCTATTCCTGATCAGGCTCTTGGTCTTGGCTACCACCACCACCACTCTACTCCTAATACAGCATCAGCAGCAACAGGTAACAACAACAACAACATTCTTCCTTCTAGAGCTGTACCACCACCTCATGGACATGGCCACATCATCATGCCATTCAACTACAACATACCTTCTGAATCTGATGAACAAGAAGAGGCAGCAGGTAGACTACATATGCATCATCATCAGCAGCAGCAGCAGGAGGTAGTGATGAAGAAAAGGTTCAGAACAAAATTCACACAGGAGCAGAAGGAGAAAATGTTCAACTTTGCTGAGAAAGTTGGATGGAAATTTCAGAAGCAAGAGGAATCTGCGGTGCAACAGTTCTGCCAAGAGATTGGTGTGAAAAGAAGAGTGCTCAAAGTTTGGATGCATAACAATAAACACAATCTCGCCAAAAAACAACTTCAACATGAACATACTGCTGCTAGTGCTAGTGCTAATCATCTCCCAACTCCATAAAAAAACTATCATTATTTTTTAATTAGTTGCCTTCTTAATTAATTTAAGGCTTTCTCTTGCATTTATAAATCCATCTGTCTGTACTTGTTGTGGTAATTTAATTAGTTTAGGAATATTGCATTTGCATATTAATTAATTACGTACTTGTGTTGAGTGATTTTTCTCTCCTCTCCTCAGGGATTAACAAGTCATCATGCATGTCTTGAAATGGACTCTGAGGCCGATTTGTTTGTATTACTATTTCTATTAGAATAGAATTACATTACATAAAAGCCTTTTCTCTTTTCTATCTTACTTTCTCTCTTTCCTTCATTTTCTTAATTAAAGAGCTTAATTCAAGCATGTTTATTTTATTGATTTCAAAATGTTTATCCTGCTTTAAAATTGAGTATACTTAATTACTTAAAATGTTTATAATGCAGTCTAATTTATATAACAACCATGAAGTTTGAACACCCTAAATTCTCATACATTCATTCAACACATCATCGGATCTCTATTTTAATCACATCATTCTTTCCTTTTATTTTTCTTTCTCGAGGTGTATACACTTATATGATGTACACCAAACATTTTCTTTCACTAAATCAGAGAAATAGAAAACAATGTCAATCGATGCATGGGAATATTGGATCCTCCCTCCCTCGTGTGTATGGATAGGATTTGGATGGTAATGGATAATGTCCTGCCTTTATTTTATTTTTTTGGGTGAACTACATATAATATGATCTTTTTGAGCAAAAAAATATATATACACATGATCTTTTGAAGTTTTAAGATATAAGAGCAAGAGAATGCAAATCAGTGTTGGATTTTGTCCTTATTCTTGGATTTCCATAAAATTTAGTCAGCTTAAGAAAACATTAGTTCCGAACATTTTCCTCCTGAACATCTTATATACTTTTAGTCTTTCCCATTAACATATTTGAAACAAGCATACTCATAGAATACTCCCTGCGACTCATATCAAGCGACTGTTTCACACATATATTAATATACAATTTTGATTTTTAACATTTTCAATTATCTATTATCAAAAACTATAAATAAAAAAAAATGATATCTTAAAAATATTTATTAAGATGAATCCAACATTTTATATGTTATTCATACTTACATATAAGTAAAAAAAAAAAAAATCAAAACATGTTATGTGAATAATGTATATATAGTCAAACTAGTCTATTAATATGAAATTTGAGAGTATCTTTTTCTTTTCAAATTCATAGAACTCATTTTTGCATCCAATAAAAAAGAATAAGTGATCCATTTCAAAAAGTATCTCATTATTTTTTAAAAGACAATTTTATAAGTATTTTTAATTTAATATCAATGATACATTTCATAAAGAAGTATACAAGAAATTTTAATCTATTTGTCAAAAAAAAAAAAAACTAGAGAATTAAGAAATAAAAATTAGTTCATAAATAAAGTTTTCAAAAAAGTGTATAATTTGTTTTCTTTACTGTTCTATTATTTGGGTTTGGGGGAGAGAAATATATAAATAACTGCATAAATACATAGAAAAACTAACTAGACAAATTCACGAGCAAAAAGATACAATCAATCTTCTCGAAGACTTGGTTCTGTTGTGAGGGGTTTGGGTATTATAAATAGAGAAATGCAAAAGAGTGTCTTAGAGTAGAGTGCATCTTTACTCCATTTAGACTAAAAATAGTAATATTATATTGAAAAATGATATAAAAAAATGGTAAATTCAACATTTTAAAAGAAGTTAAAAAAATGTTGATTTCGATGCAAACTTACTATTTTTACTTTCTGAATGAGTGTTCTTATGACACTTGTTAACATGATCATATAATTAAAATGGAATGTTCAAACCTTGTTGTTGAACACATTTTTAACAATATTTTTGTAACACATTTTTATATTGTGTCTCATATTATAAGTTGTTTGAAGCTATGAATGAGTGTTCTTATGACACCTGTTAACATGATCATATAATTAAAATGGAATGTTCAAACCTTGTTGTTGAACACATTTTTAACAATATATTTGTAACAGATTTTTATATTGTGTCTCATATTATAAGTTGTTTGAAGCTATATCCACAAAGTAGCACCTGCCTTAGACTTCCATCAATAAATTTGAAAATATTCATCTGGTACACTATATATATGTCTCATATTATAAGTTGTTTAAGCAAAAAAAATCATCTTATTTTACATATCATTTTAAATACAAATGAAACATTAATTATTTTTTCTTATTATACCGATAAAATCATTAATATATCATTTTCAATTCTTTATCATTTACAATTAACATGAAACATTTTTGAAATATTTCTTGCTTCTTATGCTATAGAATTTCAAACAACTTATGGTATAGGAGGGAGTAGCAATGTACTACTATTAATTACAATTGGTAGTTAATAGTAAGAAATTATTGAATTTTAAGATTCGTAGAATAATTAACGTATCTTGTTGGAAATATAGACTAGATACATGTTGTTAGAATAGATTCGTAGAATAATTAACGTATCTTCTCCCTCCAGTCCTTATTGTAAAAAATTATTGACTTTTTTGATTCGTAGAATAATTAACGTATCTTGTTGGAAATATAGACTAGATGCATCGCTTACCTAATGAAATTAAAAAATTAATTATTTCTTATAATAAAGAGCGGAGATAGTAAGTTTGCATCGAAATCAATTATAATTGTTGTATTAAATCTGTATTAAATGAAAGAAACAAAAATGAGCAGGTAAAAAATGAAATCCAGCATGTCAATTAACAACCACCAATTCGTGACAATCTCACAAGTTAAGTTAAAATATAATAAATGCAGTCAATCATGTTCGAGCTACCATGTGTCAGCTCCTCTTTCCTTTCCAGGATAGTGGAAAGTGAAATTTATTTTCCCGTTTCCATTTCCACTGCCGCTTATAATTCTCCAGAGAGAGGGAAAAAAATGGATGTGTCTGTTATTTTAGAGTCACTTTGAAAGTAAAGTACAAGTTCAGAGTCACTTTTTTTTTGTTACAAAGTTCAGAGTTACTTTCAAAATACTACGTATTTTTTTTTGTTTTCCTCTTCAATTTTATTTTTTTTTTACTTTTAGCAAGTCACAACTACTGGTACTGATAAAATAAATAAAAACACTCGTTTCCCTCAAAAAAAAAAAACACTCGCCTACCCACGACGACACATTAAAGAGACCTAATAAATTTAAAAACATGATCTTCTGAGCCTCTTTGTTTTGCTTATAGTAACTTCTGAGCCATATTTAAGATCGGGTAATTACTGACAATGAAATGACATTTAAAAAGACAAATTTTCGAAAGTCTATAAATGTAGTATGACAGACGTATTGTATCAAATTTAAGAATGAAATAGACTCAACACACACAGACAGAATAGAAACAATTTATTGATGAGTAATAAAAACTTGTGTAGAAAGTAACAAATAGACCATTTAGACTAACATTGTTAACATTGTAGAACACATGCATGCATGTGAGAATAATTTGAAGCAAAAAATGTGTCACATAGACGTTCTTCTCAGGCCGTACTCCGTGTTTAGTTGGATGATGATGGAGTATATGAATTATTTGAAACTTATTGTTTGAGATTATCAAAATATAGTGAGTTGTTTAGTTCAATTATTTGAAGAGGAGAACAAAACTCATTATAAACCAAATTTAGCTTGAGGGATTTTGAATGGGAAACAAATATTTGTTTCATACTTAGACTCAAAAATCATTTTACATTCCCCTCCCATCATCGAACCAAACACGTGATTTTAAAACATTCCGCCTCCAATGTACCCCTAATTCTTTCAAGGAGATGGACATGTAACCTTGAGGATTAGTTTGAAATTGATTTTACGGTAGTACGGGAATAGGTAGCAACTCTTCTCTCGATCAAAAAATGGCCAACAAGATAGAGATGTAGTTCACAAGTCCTATCTTGGCAGTGTTCAACATCCAAGACTAGCGTTTCATCACCCAGTGACAAATTTTTCATGTTAATCTCCATGTTGGTGCACCCCAATAAAAGCACTTAAAAACACCCCACTGTACTTTGTAAGATAATAAAAATATTCTAACAGACAATAGTAATACCTCAGGAGGGTATGATGCATGCTAACCGTATAATATAGCAAAAGCCTTGGAATGTGTTTGTTTTTATGTTACACGTTTATATGAACAAATTTAAGAACTCAACTTTAAAATCAATAGAGATTATTAAAAAGATCAAAAGATATTACTACACTGATGCATGAATTATACCATTAGCATGCATCATATATATTACACTGATCTTTAATAATTTATATATGAACAAGTTTACAAACTCAACTTTAAAATCATGCAATATAAACTATAAAACTTAAACGGAGTGATCACCACTGCAAAAAGAACTAAGAAAAAAGAAAGAATATAGAAACAACAGAGCAACACAACTTTTTTGGGGGCAGGAGGGGGCTTAAAGCACATTGGTATGTATGCGGTAATGTGCCATGCTAATAACTCAATCATATAACTAATCCTTTTTAAAATTATGTATGCATGCATCTAGACGAAAGTTCATTTGGCTTTTGTGAGCTTCAAAGATAGCATGATCAACTTGAGGATAACAACTCCTCTTTAGTAGAATCTGCCTGATTCATTTTTCATCCAGAGGAAGTTTGGCACTCAAAATCCAATAGCAGCCAACTGAGGATATGTTACTATCATCTATTATCAACTTGACACAGCCTAGCTCGCCCGGGATTTAGAAGTGATTCTGACATTGTCCAACCCTGCAAGTAAATGGATTTATTGTTTATATGCACTAGGCATTTGGAATGATTAAATAGATATATAATTAATCCCCGATGCAAGCCCTTGAATGTTCATTAACTTAGGGCCTGCTTGACTTAAGGGAGGGGGGCTTTAGTGGAGGGAAAGTGCAAAGTTACATTTTTACTACAATTGTAGTAGTTAAGATGACATTAGATAAGAAGACATTTAAGTCTAAATGGGAAAGAAATATACTCCCCTCCAAATTGGTGTTATTAATCGCCACACAATGTATTGGAAGAAATTTCTTGCTTTATCACTTTGTTTTTCTATCAGCTTTAACAAGTGAGCTAGGTGGTATCCTCAAACTTAGATATCTTCAACAGGGCAGAGTCCCTATGAATGTAGTTGAACCGTCTCTTGGCATCAATTCATTTTTAGAAAAGAGGCCCAATAACTACATGTCTAACTCTACTACAGATATTCAAGGGTCTGCAGCACCACCCTGCCCTTAGGCCCCGATTCTCTAAAAAATTGCCTAGATAATTTCACTCTCTTCTCTTCTACTATTTATAACCTATTCTCTTTTCCTAAATCTCTATTTTGCCCTACTTCCCAACTGGTCCTACAGGCTACATCCACTAATTCCATTATAGAATTATTCTCTCCTCCTAATCACTATGTTTAATGATATCTAGTAATACTCTGTTCGAAAATACTCTCCTAATTACTATACTGAACATATTTAATCATTTTACCACTAGGCCCATCCTTATTTCTCCTTTATATGCATATTCCTAACTGGGGTCCGTTACTAACAAAATACAATGTCATCCAAGTGTCTGAAAATTTAAGACATCATTCCAAAAATTACATTTCAAAAACAACTTATTCCAAGGCAGGTCCACAAATACCATATTGTGGACATGTAATATGATGCAAAACAAACAAGTTAGGCTTTCTCCATTACCTGTTCATGGGCTTTAGTCTTGAAAAGCCGGTATGCATTTGTTACAACTTTGCAAGAATCAGCAATACAAGCCTCAAGATCAGCAACTGTGAGCATCACACTTGAATTAAGATCCTCCCTTTGCTTCCAAGATGAGACCTTACTTTCATTCAATGACTTTATAAAACTCGAAAGCACATGAGCCTGGAAAATAAGGTTATTTATATTTTAAGTACTTTTCAAAATAAGAACTCCCCAACTGTGCTATAAAGTTGTAAGACAGCCATATATCTCACATGAAATGCTGCTTTTAGAATGTCGTCTGACTTTGCCTGATCTTTGAGCACAGCATGGACCTTAGATTTTGAAGGATTATATGTCACGATATACCTCTCCTTCTGCAATCAATTTAAAAGAACTCAAGAATGTATCATACAGAAACGTCAATCAAAGTGATAAATATAGTTAAGAATTATTTTGCTGAGTAAGGGACATACATCAAACAGGGGCTCTATGGCAACATATGCACTAGGGTTTTGGAATGCATCCTTGATTCTTGATCCTACACAGTCAATTAAAAAGAAAAAATCAGTTAAAATTATTCAGACAAAATGGCTGGAGTTGACAAGTCAAATTATTTCAGTCCATTGTAATACCAAGGACGACAGGCCTATCTTTCCATGGAAAACTGAATATGTCCTCATTCAAATTACCCTCCCGCAAAGTGGGAACTTGTCCTGAAATGAATTAGTTCAGTTAAAATATAAATGAAGAATATGGTGGGACAGTATATCAGACAACTCTAGTGCTTGGAGACATTAAAATGACTATGTAAATGAGAACAGATTGCTCAACAAGGACGGCACAGATTGACTATTTGATCATGTCAAAAAGATATGCAACCAATATGTTACTCTTTTGGGATGCCAGTGCAACTACAGCAGTGTTACGAACCTGTCTTGAGGAATGAATCTACCGCCACACTGAATCTTGCAGAGTTAAGTGTGTGCAAAACCACGGATTTTACCTATTAATACAATAAGCATTATTGTCAAAAACACCAGATTGGATGTATAGCTACATATGCATCATCGGATCCAAATTCTCTAACTTTGGGGCGCCAAAGTCACCCTACCTTTCAACTCATATAGACCATCATATTGATTTAATGCTTAAGGATCATGCCATGTGTCTTGGCTTTTCTAAAAAATTGAAATTAAGTTGAAAAAAAGAAGAAAAGAAAACATGACACGGAACAACTCCATCTCCCTCTGCCATTCTCGACCAAGCAAGCAACCTGCCATCAGAGAATTGTTGCCAACTCCGACCACCGCAACCACGCCGATTTTACCTCCTTGTGCCTCCAGAAGCCGTTGTCAACCCCGACCATCACAACCACACCGCTGTTCCCTCCCTGTGCCTCCACCAACTTCGACTCAAATGTGATCCATTTTAACAAACCATAAAAGGGATCTGACACAGAGAGAAATGGGTATAGCAGCATAGCATCTGTGTTTGAGTTCGTTTTTTTCAACATCGGCTATTTGATATCTAATTCATAGAAGCATGAGTATGTAAGCTCAATTCTAGATCTCACCGTTTCAATTTCTCACAGCCCCAGATATTATACAGCCAAAACGGAGGCAATAGTCAAGCAAGACGGCGGTGGTCAAAGTTAGTGATGGTGATTTGGATGGCAGACTTGGTGACAGAAGCGTAGCAGACGAGATGAAAATGCAGTGTGTTGTAGCTTTTGTTGTTTCAGTATTTTAGAAGAAAAAAAATTAATAACAGCACGTGGCATCCTGTGAAAAGCATGGTTGATCCAATGACTCATAAAGATTGAAAGTCAGGGTGCTTTTGGCGCCTCAAAGTTAGAAAATCCGGATCCATGCATCATCATTAGAAATACAAAACCAAACCTCTTTATAGGAGCTAAGAATATATCCACAAGAAAGGAGGGAAAAAGTGGTGACAAGAGACGGATTCTTTTTGGCAATCATTATGCTCAAACCAGTACCTAACTGCAAATTGCAAAAGAGATTCAGTGATTGATTTCATAAAAAAAGGCAAAAACAAAATTCAAGGTTACCAGTGCAAAATTCCTTTATACAAGATTCTAAAAGTATTTTAAAAAAAAAAAAAAACAAACAAACTTTGGAGATAAGTTAGTGACACAAAAAGCACTAGCAAATAGAAAGCACAAACTTAGATATCAAAATGTATTAACGGCATACTATGTCACACTATACCATTGATACTGGAAGCTGTTTATAATGCTCAATTGGCTACCTTACATCATAACAACTTTATAGTTTTAGTTGGATGCTACTTTTAGACAACTTTATACATCAAGAACCTGAAGTTGGGCTTCAGTTTTCTGTTATTAGGGTGTCCGTGAGTCTAATTTGAATGTCCAGTTTTAATCAACGGATTCAATAGAATAATAAGTATCAACCCTTCCAAGATTGCAATTTTATTTTCAATCATGTTATAATGAGTATCAACCCTAATAAGTATCAACCCTTCCAAGATTGCAATTTTATTTTCAATCATGTTATAATGACGGGAGAAGCGGAAATTAACTAGTTTCAACTAATTCTTGAAAGGACAAAGTTTCATGATTTTATACAGTGAAAGCAAATACTAATTTCTTCCTTTTGTTGTTTCATTTGGCAGAAGACAAACAAGAAACTCGTTCCTTCAAAACCGTTGTTATTGTTTGTTAAAATTTTGTCAAATACCCATCAGATTTGAACTTTTAAATTTAACAAGCAGTGCTCAAAGAGGAAAACAGTACTAGCGGCCCGGCTTCTTGCCAACAAGTTGTTCTTGTCTTTAAATAAATAATATTCTACTTTCCCTAATCCACCTAAGAAAACATAATTTTGGCATATAAAATCCTGGTTCCCAGCATTGAACAATCAAAACAAAGTAATTACTTCAAAAGTCTTGGTGTTCAAAGCATGTAGTATCGATTGCATACAAAAGAATAGGTGTATGCACAAACATGTAGTTGATCAATTAGGTGGGCAAAGAAAAGGCCCGGCCTGATTAACCAGGTTTATGTAAAGCAAAAGTTTGGGGTTGGAATCATAGAAAACACTTTTTCCAAACGCTACTCAGAGTAGCTTCTCCAGATCACTAAAAACTGATATATTTTTATTTATTTTTGTTAAAAAGCTTCAACATACTAAAATATTTGAAGGGTGATATTTGAATGAAAAAGGGTAAAACAGAGGGTTTGTGCAATCAATAATAGAAAAAATTGAACAAGAGTAGATTGAAATTGAAAAACATAACATAACATAACATACGAGGTCTGCAATATTGCCAACACATTCTCCTTTTGCAGTGACATCCCCAATGTTTTCTCCTTTGGCAAAGGCTTTGTAAATTGGTGTTCTAGTTGATGTTGATGTAACAGCAGCAACATTCTAAGAGCAGAAAATAATAAAGTAATTAGCTTAGCAGCAGGATGGAGAAGTGATTACAAGAAGAAGAAGAAGAAACCAACCTTGAGTACATTAGCGGCACAAGCCAAAGGAAGAAATAGATGGGGCACTGCAGCGGTTGCGAGTTCGACACCAGCACCCAACTCCATAAGAAGATCACCGGCAAAACGAAGCTGTTTGAGATCATAATCAAACTTTTTGCCTTGACGAGCGAAAAGCATCTTTCCGACACGACCAGCTCCATCCTTGAGAATCCAGTTGATAGCAACAGCAGCACCAGGAGTGGATGTATTTCTAGAGAGACCAACAGAAGTGAGAAGGGTTTGAGTAGTGAAAACACCCATTGCTCCACCGAAAAAGTGCTTGAGAGCTCTCCAAGTCATGTAAGGGACGTAGGAAGGGGTAACACTGTCAGGGAAGCCTTCGGGAACAACATAGGATGTAACGAAGGAGACGAACTCATCAATAGGAGGTTTAGGGGTTTGTAAGCTGAGAGAGCGAAAGGAATTATTGTTGAATTTGCCAGAGGCATCAGTGTCGGCAACGTAGTTCCATCTACGGCCATCGATTTCTTCGCAGCAGATGAATCTGCTGGTGCTGAAGGTAGTTGTAGATGAGGAGGCTAATTCAGCACTGATACGCAGCGTTTCACGAATTAGAATATCTTGAGAAGAAGAAGGAGATGGTATATTTGGTGTCTGCTTAGGAGGACCCATCCCCATCACTGCACTATGTCCATCTCTCTCTCTCTCTGCTACTTAGTAGTAATAGAGAATGAATGAAAGGGTCTCTGTCTCTAATCTCATTGTTTTCATCGAAACCACTTTAATTGAACAAGCACCAGCATTCAAATCAACAAACATATGGCATTCGCTGTCTCCTCTCGTCTTCTTAGCCGTCGGATTAATCTAATGGCTTAGCTCAAACAAACAAACAAATTCCCTTTCTATTTTCTCCAAACTTCAAATCCACACCAACACAATTGCACTCACTTTAAATAAAACTTACAAAAAGTAGAGAAAAAAAATAGTATTAATATAAGAAAATTTGTTTACAACATTCAACCACATTTCACATTTCTTTTTTTAAATAACTAAAATTACGGTCACCCACTTCCACTTTTTTGGTGGGTCAGTCACCCACCTTTGAACACCTTCACCATCAACAACATGCAATGATCCCCCCACCACCCCACATGTACATATTGTCATCCCTCCTCACTTCCACGTACACAGCACAATCCTATCTTTATCCTCCTTTAAAAGAGCTGTGTTTAACAACTTCCATGACAATCAAAATTTTACAAAAGAAATAAGGTATTGACACAAGAATCAAAACAATAAAAAGAAAAAGTAAAAAGATAATGTGAGTATAAAAGATAAAGTTGTCACAAAAGTTTAAAAAATAGTTGTTCATGTATCATTTCTCTTTTAAAAATGAGAAATGATATTTGTACAATCATTTTATGACAACTTTTAGACAATTTTCTCCCTCATATTCACACTACCTTTTTCTCTCTCCATTGTTCATTGTTTTCAACAATGAGAAGAGTGAGAAAAAATGTTGTCATGAAAGTTGTACCAAATGGTTATTCAAATATCATGATAAACATCGACATTCCTCGGCTTTTTTGTTTGTTTCTCCAAATATAATATACTATTTTTTATAGGAAGGCTCCGTCCAAATATAATACTATTAGAATCGCTTTTCCACACTCCCGAGAATGCATATGTATTGCTTAAAAAAAAATACAGATGCATATGAATTTTATTAAAAAAGTGTTTGGTATGTAATTTGACATTTTAAAAAAATAATGAAAGTTAAATCTTTTTAAGGAAAAAAAATACTATATATAATTCTATGGGAATGCACATTTTCACCTTGTCGCATGTGAATAAATTCATAGAAATCATAGAAGTTACTTCATTTCTAAAAATGAGTATGATTGTTTCTTAGCCGTGTGTTTAAGGGAGCGTGTTTCTTAGACTTCAAACAAACACCCGATATAAGTAGAGCAATGATATATGAACAACCATCAAGTGACAACTTCCATTTCTTCTGTTTCTATTGGTCAAAAATAATAGAGAAAGAAAAAGTAAGAGAGAGAATGAAAACATAATGTGAGTATGAGAGAGAAAATTGTCAAAAAGTTGTTACAAAATGGTTGTACAAATATAATTTCTCTATAAGTATATGGGCATAGTTCGGTCACTAGAGTACAAGTGTAAAATTTGAGTTTTCTTGTATGGGTGTGTATAAGATGTTTCAAATGAGAGTTTTTTTTTTTTTTTTAAGTAGTCTAGTGGCTAATGCTCACATAATTTAATTGTGGAAAAGTGGAGTGTCCGGGGTTCGAACCCGGCCCCTGCATATAAAATGCAATATCCCTACCAACTGAGTTAAGCTCACGGGGATTCGAATGAGAGGTTAAACATCGACTTTTAGGCTATGTTTGGATTGATGGAAAGTGGTGGAATGGAATGGAGTGGGATAGATCATGGTTCCATTGTTTGGTTTTGTAAAAAATGAATGGAGTGGAATGGTATCCATTCCATCCAATACCACCAGTTAAGCCAATTCTTCATTACATCCAATTTGGGGTGTATCCAATGGAATGGGATACATTTTTAACAGTTACAATTTTGCCCACATTTTTACTCTTACATCGGCTCCCTTGTTTTTTGTCTCTTCACTGTTTCTTATCTCTCGTCCCCTTTTACTATCTTCTTTGTTACTTCTTTCTATTAATATTCATACCATCAATAAAGTGTTATTTTTAAATTCCATTCATCTTGTTTCATACATGTTTGTTTCACTCCAACATAGAACTCGATAGGCAAATGTTTTTGTTTACAAGTGCAATTTGACATTATGTTAACAAGTACAATTGCGTAGTTTATTTTTAGGAAAGTACAATTGTGTAGTTCTATGCACACGCCACAATTATTTTCAATTTTAACTCAGTATTATATGCATTTTTTCAAGGAAGTATTATATACATTTTTGGTTGTTTATGGTTAGTTGGTTACTATGAACATGTATTAACTTTGTCTTTGAGGACTCCTGAATGAAGGTGCTCGTAAAAAATAGGCTTTGGCAGAATATATTGATTTTGTGGTGCTCCTCATGTTTATTTTGATAATCTTTATGTTTTTTATGCCAAAATAATCATATATTGAATTGACAATTCAACAAATCGATGGTTTTGAATAAAGAGTAAAATTGAAATAAAAAAGTTATAATTTGTTCCGTTCCGTCCACTTTCCAAACAATGGAGTGGAAAATTAGTTTCATTCCGTCGTAAAATATCCAAACAATGGAATGAAATTTTTGTTCCATTCCACTCCGTTCCCTTTCGTTCCATTCCATTCCGCTCTGTTAGTTTCAAGTTATCCAAACAGAGCCTTAGATTGAATACATGGTGCATATTATATTATATTATTTTAATTTTAACACTCTCACTTGACTCTCATGTCTTTTCCATTAGAGAAATGATATTTGTACAACCATTTTGTAACAACTTTCCCTCTCATACTCACATTATGTTTTTTCTCTCTCTTCCTTTCTCTCTCTCTCTCTATTGTTTTTTACCAATCATATGAGGGAAAAACAAAATTGTCATGAAAGTTGTAAGAAAGAGATGTACAAATATCACCACCCTTTCCATTAACGCTTCTTTCTCTTTCACATACTCTACCTCTTCCAATTCTTCTTATTGGCAACTAAGCTAAAAAGCTTCTATCCATACTCGTTTCATACACTTCAATCTTGGTTCTATTGTCTTGCTTATCAAACGAATCCACCTCTCATTTTCTTCTCGCCCCACGAACAAAGTCGGTAAAGACAAAATGTGTTGGGCGCCGACGAACTTGCCTCTCTATTCCTTCCACGATTCCACTAATTTCAGAGGCTGGTTAAATTGAATTCAAACGTGGTTTATTTGAGTTAATTGAAAATGTACACTCACTTTTTAGGGTTTATTGAATTTAAATCAGAAGGATGGTAAAGTTGATGATTAGTTTTTGGAGCTGCTAATCTCTTGTTTTCTAGATCTGGATTTACCATTTGAGCTTCTAATTTTTGATCTATTGAATAATGCATGATTTTCTTAATTTCTTGTAGATAAATTTTCTCTTCCCTGATTTGTTATTTCGCTGTGTCGCGTCATTTTTTGGAGATCAAGGCTATTTGATTAGCGTTTGACTCACTATTTTATTTCACGTCAGGGTTCGGGGGTCAGTTACATAAAGGGAAGGTATTAGCACCCTTTATGTCTGTAGTACTCTACGGGAACCTTTTGATTTTATTTAATTAATTGTGTTGTCAACTTGCTTGCTGGAAAAAAAAAGAGTTTAAAGTGATAAAGGAAAAAAGAGACCTATTTATCTACATTTTTTATTGATTTGGAAGGACGAATGTCCTTTGCCTACGTACCTGTGAGGGATCAAAACCTCGTAGTTCGGGGTAGAAATTGACGTTCGATTTGTTGTGTTTTTTATTAGTGTTGAAAAAGGTTTTAAAATGAAAAGCCAAGTGGCAAATGAGAATTGATTTGTATTTTTTATATTAAAGAAAATGACTTAAAATATGATTAATGTAGATTGCAATGTTTGATTTTTGAAAGAAATAAAAAATAAAAGGATCACTTTACTTTGGGAGTCAAGGTTTATTGAGAAAAAGGTTTTTTTTTGTGATTTTTGGTTATTTGCATGTTTTTTGTTTTTTGAATAATAAGACTAAAATTAAACCATTGGAGCAAGAGAAATAAAAGCGTGGGTACTTTGCGACGACGTTGGATCACCACAAAGACCATTAACCTAGGCCAGAAACAAGATAAAAGACATACACACACGCACGCATACATGCACCTACAACTATTACATGAAAATAAATGATAAATTATTTACATCAAGCCTAGATTACAATCTAATATCCTTGCTGCAAAATAAATAACATAAATAAATATATGAACAAAATAATTTAATCCTAAAATATGCATGAGAGGGAATAATAAAATAAAAATTAAAATGCTAAAAGATAAAAATGAAATGCAACTTGAAATAAAAATGGGGTCCAATCACAAGGTGGGGGGGGGGGGGGGGTGCAGCAGTATTCAGGTAGACGCAAACAGCAAGCAGAAAACAATGCAGTAGAGAGTTGGGCCAAAGAGCAATTTCAGAATTGGGCTTAGAGGACAGGTTGGGGGCCAGTTCGGTTCAACCCTGGGTCGGGTCCAGGAGGACCGAACCGGTTTGGATGAGTGTATAAATAGGGTGTAACCCTAATTTTCTTTCATTTGAACATGAATTTCTCTCTCTTTTCATACATCCTCTCTCTCTCTCTCTCTCTCTCTCTCTCTCTCTCTCTGTTTCTTCTATCTTCTCCGATTGGAGAATGGGGCGGTGGCCGGTGGTCTGACGCGGTGGCCGGCCGTCTTAGACGGCGCCGCCGCCGCCGAAGTTGTAAAACAACTCCTCCCTTTTTAATTTTTCGGCTCTTTCTACTCTACTCCTCCTTCTACACTCGTTTCTTAACCTAAAATTTCAAAACTTAAGTCTCAAAACCTAGATCTAAAATGAAAGAAGAAAGTAATAAACCACCTTTACCTCTTGGATCGACGGTGACGGCTCAGTCACATGTTTGGGTCTGTTTGTGATGTTGAGACAGTCTGTCCTTGCGATTGTGAGGGGCTTTGCTGCTTTGCGTGATGTTCTGATAGATTCGACCGATCCGTTTGTATGCGTGGTTCGGTACTGTCTTGCACCGTCGTGAATGTTGTTCGCAGGTTTATATGTTGTGGGATTTTGACTGGTTTTCTGTCGTGTGAAATTGTTTTTTTCTGTGTGTTTGGCTGCGAAAATTGTCCCCCCTGGTTGTGTCTGCAGGTATTGCTTTTATAGCACCAGACTTAGGTTAGGGTTTGTTGAAGAAGAGCAGAATAAATTGGCTTTGGATTG
>Ga0315915_1003018_pt1 | contig 21413 bp, 11 predicted proteins | sample MpolbnodulesMG_FD_207738 | JGI IMG/M metagenome (GOLD analysis project Ga0315915, IMG submission 207738) | Medicago polymorpha root nodule microbial communities from Los Angeles, California, United States - branched nodules | ecosystem: Host-associated > Plants > Roots > Nodule | place: USA... | reverse complement strand
TAAATTTCAGATTAAGGAACCTTTAATTTGTGGCTCAAATAAAGTTGTCCAATTCTTATAGTGGCGCCAAATGTCACAAATAAATTGTTCCAAATAGTACCCAACCTTCCCTACTACATATAATAGATAGATAGATACTCATATTTTTGACCCCACAAACCTCACTATACCACAAAAAATTGAAGGTGCAGGTCAACCTATATGGTGGCTGTGTCTTTGTGTACCCTTGTATGCACTCTATAATAGATTATCCGCTCAACAATGAGTTATCTGTTTAACAATTTTGTATAGATTAAAAAAAGTTTATAAATGAAATAAAAGAAATAATATTTTGATTAAATTATTTTTATGAAATATTTATTTATTTATTTATTTATTTCTCATTATCATAAATGTAAGATGAAATATATTGACTAACGAGTAATGTAAGTAATATTAAATAGAGAAAACAATCAAGAAAAAATAATCAATAATATTCAAGAGATTGAAATTTGTTGGAGAGTCTGGTGAGCTCTGGGAGCGGCAATGGGTCAACCGTTCAAGACCCTAAGAGACTTAAACACCACACTCTTACCCAAAACCTTAGGGCAATGAGTTCCCTCTCTTATATAACCTCTGTTTCCTCTATTCCTAGTCGATGTGAGACATAATCACTCACTTGATTACCCAACATTCTCCCCCTCAAGTGTGAATCATCCACATCACTAGCCTAATCCACACTAGGATCCCATTCCCGCTCCCCACCGAGCCTAACCACGACTCTGATACCACTGTTGGGGAGTCTGGGGAGCCCGCAATGGGTTAAACGTCCAGGACTAATAAGAGACTTAGACCCACATCTCTACCCAAAACATTAAGGCATTAGGTATATGGGTCCCCATTCCTAGTCGATGTGAGACATAATCACTCACACTTGATTTCCCAACAAAATTGACATTCATTTTATGATGTTTTTGTTCAAACGATTCAATGATAAAGGACGAACTTAAAATCTTAAGAAAGGGCGTACTCTAAAATCGGAAGGCAACATAAAAAAACTAAATACTTATATAAACCATCGAGCTTTTGGCTAAACCTATGTATATATAACAATATCATTGAGATAATACCGTGGACAAAAAGTTACCTTGTTCTCTAGCTTTGTTTAATAAACCAACAAATGACAGGAGTTGTTTATTTTGGGTGAAAGCAAGGGAGTATAATTACATTATAATATGATATACAAAACCCCACGTAGATGCTTTCTTAAGGTCTAGTACATTGAACTTTCCCTAGAACTAATATCATATATGGTATGTGTGCTGCTTAAGAAAGATTATTCTTTTCTTTCCCTTTTTAAGATCATTTTTAGTCATTGGTAATGGGGACTTCATGATGATATATATACATAGCCTCGTTTAATTAACAACAATACTAGATAACTAAAGCATATTATAGAGGAGTATCACAAACAAGAAACCAAACAAGAGCAACACTTCTATAGTCAGAAACACGTATATTTTGAATTTAGACACACTTATAAATAATTAAAAGTAGAAGAATAAATATTATTATATCAAAATACTAATAAAAAAAATTAACAATTTTCTCTTGTATTTGATTATTTTTTGTTATTGTGCCTAAACTTAAATATTTGTGTTTGTGACGATAGAAGTCTAAATGAAAGGAAAAAAAAAACAAATAAAAAAACAAAATGTACAAAAGGATCAAAAGGGGGGTCATCCCATTAACTGAAAGTATCTATAAATAAATAAGAAGCAACACCAAAACCACATGAAATACTACCTTCTTCACAATTACTAGTGACATTGTTCACCTACATTGATTGCAATAGAGAATTAATGTATTTGCATATAGATTATTAAGAAATCAACTAATTCTTGTAAAAAAAAAATCAACTAATTCATGTGCTTTTTTGTTTATATTTTATTTCAAGGAAAATATCATAAAATAAAATATTATTTTTTCACTTTCATTAAGAATATTTAAGAGAATATAATAAAATAAGCCAACTCGACATAATACTTGATGACAGTCCGTCATTTCACATTTTTAGAGTCTTTTTATGATATTTTTGAGTTCACAAGCAAGCTTAAGCAGTAAGAAAAACTGAAGAAAGGGAATCATGTCATGATTACTGAAAAATGTGTCACGATTACTGAAAAACGTGTCGCAATTTGGAGCTCTCAAGAAACATGCATTCGACATTGGTGAAAACGTGTCATGATGGAAAAAACGTGACACGATTATGGAAACCCTAATTTGGGTGGTTTGTTACACAAGCAGAAACATGTCACGATTTACTTAAATCGTGTCACGATTTTAGGAGCAGTTATTTATGCCGAAGACTATTCTGAAAACAAGGGTTACGAATTGAGAAGAGCAAAGTGCGATTTTGAGACATAAAGACGGCTAGGAGGACGATTTCTTCAACCTTCTATCAGTTCATGTATGTTTTGATTATACTATGGATTATACTATTTGTAAACTCGATTATGAGTAGCTAAATATCTTAGAGATTAGGTCTGAGATGATTATGTGTAACCCTAATTGATCCATGTTGCTGTGAAACTCTATTTATTGTAAATGACAATCTAGTTTTTATTCAATTCAATTGTTCTTAATGTTTTTTATATCCTGATCAAATTAAACATGATTTAGTGAGAACGAATGACTACTGACCATAGCTTTCAACTTAGACCTAATTGAATTGTTCTAATAAACAGGGTTATTCTAGGAATGGATAATCGTTTGCTAGTGATATTAGGTTAACGTGCTTAAACCTTCAAAGATTATTAGACCACCTAAGGAATTAGGGGCTGTAGTTTTAGAAGAGGGTCCTAACTCAAGGGATTGATTAAGACTAATTTGTTAACTATCGTAGAACTAGAAAATCATTCACAAGAATAGGCATAGTATACCAATTAGGGGAACATAGATGATTCGAAAGACCTGATCTCATCTCTCTCTCATATTTTCTAACCAAATCTATATTTTCTAACCGAATCTTTATTTTATGTTATTTAATTTTGTGAAATCAAATCAAATCTACTACTTAGGGCAAACAAAATAATTTATACATCCTAAATATTTACTTTATTGCTAAATTGAGATTAACACAGTCCTCGTGGATCCAAACTTATTTTATTAATTTGATAGTTTTTGGTACACTTGCCAAACTTCTATCAATACTTAGGAGTGCAATAACACAATTTTTTTTAAATAAATACGAAAGAATGAAAATAAATAAGAAAGCCATTCATTCAAAATGAATTAATTCTTTACAACCTTATGAACTTAATCTTTGTGGTTCAAAGTAGAATAATAATAAAGTAAAAAAAAAAAAAAGAATTAGCAACTTAGAGAATAAAATATATTGATAGTAAGATAATAGAGATAGAGAGGAGGAACAAATAAATGATAAATCACATTTTTTTAAAATTCTATAATATGCACGCAAATAAAATATATCAACTACTATATAATATATCCAAACGATATAATATAAATAAGTATAATGTAATAAAAATTAATAAGAATTTTGTGTTTTGATGCATCCGTATTGGTATGGCATGCTTTTCAAATTTCAATAATCTATTAGGGCCATTGCCTTCTATTTTCTAAACTAAATTATTGATTTTCAATATATAAAATTAAGGCTTAAAAGTTCTTTTTTTCCCTTAAGTATTTAACAGATATCACTTTGGCCCCTTAACTAAATAAAAGACTATTTGAGTACTTTAAGTTTTTTTTAGTCTCGTTTTGACCCCTTCTGTTAAGTTTTCGTTAGGGTTTAATAAAAAACGTTAAGTGTGGACACGTGTCACCTTGTCATTGACTCTGATATTTTTTTTTTTACAAAAAATAATAATATTATTTTTATTAAAAAAATTAATTTTTTTATTTTTTATAAATAAATTCTCATAACCAATGACAAGGTGACACGTGTCACTTTGTCATTGGCAGTGGGAATTTTCTTTACAATTTTTTTTTTAAAATATTATTATTTTTTGTAAAAAAAAATAATTTTGTTTTGTAAAAAAAATCTCGGTCAATGACAAGGTGACACATGTCCAAGAGTTAACTTTTTATTTAAACCCCAACGGAAAGGACCAAAACGAGACTAAAAAAAAACTTAAAGTACTCAAATAGTCTTTTTTTTAGTCAAGGGACCAAAGCGGTACCTGTTAATTACTTAAGAGACCAAAAAAACATTTAAGCCTAAAAATAATGAATCATAAAAGACATCTATACGGGACACCACTTGTGTACCATTAGGATACCAATATTATATAACATTGGTCAACGAAGGTGTGTCACGTAACATTTCACATGAATATTTTTTCTCTTTCCTCTTTAGACCTTCTTACGTGGCACACCTTCATTCATCAATGTTATAAACACGCTCAAGATCACCATTGATATATGTTGAAATTCAAATGAGAGAAATTCATCTAATTTTGAGGATAATTACAACTTGACAAATGTACATATATGTAATAAACATAAATTAGAGAATCAACAATTACAAAAAAGAAAAATAGTTGAAACAGTACTTTAAGTTAAAGACAAAAAACAGAACAACAAATTAGAAAACCAAGACAATGAAATGAAATTTAATTCATAGCACACCAATATCATGTTATTTATTTTGTGTTCTATTTATTTATTATATTACCCAATTTCCCTTTTTCCACTTCTTCCAATGTCTTATCATTTTATCTATTCACAAAGAGTTTTATTATTTTCAGGGGTATTTTTTTCTTAATTACCTTCTTCTTTTTTTTGCTTATATGGATTATTAAAAAATTTAGATTTTGATATTTTTTTGTGCTTGCCCTCATTTTTCCAAGCTACAATGGTGCAAATGTGTATTAGGGGTGTTCAAAACTGAACCAATCCAATTAAAAAACCGTAAACCGAAACAATCCAAACCGAAACCGCAAAAATCGCATTTGGTTCGGATGTATTCGGATCATTTTTTCACTCAACCGCATGGTTTGGTTCGGTTTGAAGTTTTGATTTTACCAACCAAACCAAACCGCAATATAAAAAAACACTAATTAAATATATATCACATAGACCAATACTCATAGAAACTCAATTAAAACTTTAATAAAATGACATTTTTTTTTTCTCTTGTTAAGTTTCTTCATTGTTTTTGCTTTCAAAAATGTATTTATGTAATACTTAAACTTAAAGAATGATAGAAAATTTAGTCTTTTGTATTTCTTATAAAGTTAGATTACTTTTTGTCCATGTTTTAATTTGGTCTACGTAGTTGTGAACATTGTTGGATGAAAATGAAATTGTAATGTTGGATGAAATTTAAAACGTTGGTGAAAATATGTTGTGTTTTAGCTTTTCAATTTGATTTTAATGTTGAAACAAAAAAAAATTGTTAAAAAAAAGTCGCACCAACCGATCCAATCCAAACCGCATTGGTTTGATTTGGTTTAGTTCGGATTTGATTTTAAAAGTCAACTGAACCAAACCAAACCACATACTTTTTTATCTTACGGTTCAAATAACTTTTAGTCTCCGCACTGCAAACACCCGAGATCCACCTCTATTTCCCACATTTCTGTGCCAAATCATGAATTGGATATATCATAAAACCATGATGTCTCGACTCTTTGAATGACTTTTACTTAACATTTATATATATAGGCTCGACTCATGATTTTTCTTCTTGAATTTGTTTATTTTTTCTCATGAATCTTGATGGCATTAAAAAGTTTAGCTTGGAGGTCGGATTATTTTGTTTGAGTAATGTCACATATTTAAAAGCTATCCATCGGATGAATTCATATAAGATCATGTTTTTTATTAAAAACTATTAAAAGTCACACATCGAATAAAAGATGACTTGAATGTGTGTTTATAAGTAGAGGAAATTCTCATCTCACAAGTCGATTTTGTGGGGTTGTGTTAGGCTCAACCACAATTTCTAAGATGGTATCAGAGTCTCTGTTAAGATTCATTGGACCACATGTTATCGGGTTTCTTCTATCGGACCGCCCATCATTTATGTCCACGAACCAAACCCAATAGTGATGATCGTGAAGGTGTGTGTTAAAGAGTATCACATCAGACAATTGCCTAAACATATGTTTAAAAGTAGGGGGTAATTCTCATGGATTGATGGTAAAAGTTTATTTGAAGTGTTGGTTGTCATGCTAGTCTAGATTTAAAATAAAACATGCAAAATATTTTAAACATCTTTAATGAGGTCTTTTATAAAATACGCCTTCCACTATTTTATTCAAATCAAATGATCCTAAATATTTGATTCATAAAATTTTGTTGGAAGACTTTCTAGTGGAGCGTGATCCATGTTTCAATTTGGTTTGAGTTAGTTTTGGTTGATCATCCAAAATAAAGTTATTTAGGTTGGAATTTCTTTTAATTGTATCTCATACAACTCTCAAAATTTTTTTGTGGTGGCTGGGGTTTGAATCTAGAGCTTGCATATATTATCCATTGTCCCTATCAATTGAGTTAAGCTCACGAGGACTCTCAAATATTATCTAGTTGGAGGAATAACTCTTTTATCTTATCCACCATATGAATTGTTCCAAACTATTGGACGAATTAATTAAGAAGTTTTAAATTACTAAAAACTCAAAAAACAAAACAACATAAATCCCGACCTAAAAATTGAATTTTGACCTAATAGTTTGCAGAAACATACGTAAGAATATATAAAAAGGATATGCAAAGCTTCATAGCATTTTGAAGGCGTTTTGATTTATTTTGATTTTTAAGCCAAAACATGCAAAATTGCAATTTTGTTCCGAGTAAGAAAATTAATTATGAATTGTTAAAGTAATTCATAATTATAGGCGGTAAAAATTCATAATTAATTTGTCCCTAGATGCGTAAAATCATATTTTAATGTCTTAAACATGACTGAAAATAATCATAAAAAATTCAACCTTTATGACAATTTTTTTGGACTATGCGTATATTATAAGGTCAAAAATAAGAAGAATATCAAATTATTCGATTAGAATATGTGTTTTTTTTATTTGTTTTACAAAGTCATCTTTCAGACATCATGTATATTACATGGTCAATATGAATAATTAACCTTTTCATTTAACTATGTAAAACCTCACTACGCAGATTTAGCATGGAGTTTTTGGGATCAAAGTGGTTTCAGATCGAATTGCAACATACATCACTATCAATATGAATATCTTATGACACTTTAAATAAGTTATTATGTAATATTCCCATAGTAGGTTAATTATTTGAAGACTTGATATCTCATATCTACGACAAATGAGATATTATCATCAATCTACTCATGTAATATTCTCTATGCATTATCGTTATCTCATTTCAAAATAAAACTTGACTACTTATCTTTAAGAATAATGTTCTTAAAATAAACGGGACATGCAATTAAGTCACACGAATGTTCCATTAATAATAGTAATAATGTTTCTTTAAGGTTAAACATAAATGAATACCCATTATGCAATTTGTAAGATTAAACATAAAACTATTGACCTCTAAGGCCTATATAACAAAAAAAGTTAAAACCACCCCTGTTCAATAGTTTTTGTTTTTTTTGTTACAACTCCTCTTTAATAGATGATGAAGAAGAAGAGAGGTTATATATCTCACATGCACACATTATTTATTTATATAATTTTTCATTAGAATAGCTATTAAGGATTCAACGACTCATATGATAGTAAACTAAAAGGAGTTCTTAAATAGGTACCATTAATATGTACTTTAACGTGTGCATTTAAAAAATAAATAAAAGGAAATTGAATAGAGCAAAAATCATATGAATTTGAGATAGCTCATGAAACTAACTTTTTTTTTCTTTTCCGTATTTCAATCGTGGAACTTGTTAGTTGTTGAAGATAGATGGTCTTTATATATGCGATGATAAGTAGTAGGTACCAAATTTTTTTCCTCCAATGTGGATCCTTAGTAGGATGAAGTTCCTATTAGGTAAATGACTCATCTTTGGAGATGATCTTAGAGAGTTGAAGTTTTTCTCACTGTTTAAACGATAAAATTGAAAAAGAAAAACTCACTACTTGTTTGTTCATTAAGCTATTTCATTGTCTTGTAGTCTTTTTTTTTTTTTTTAAACTATATTCATTCATTCAAATTGATAATGTACCTTAACACAATACAAATTTTCCGGTAGGTCACTCATTCAAAGACTACTCCAAGTCTTGCACGCTTAACTGTGGAGTTCTTATGGAATGGGTTACAAAAAAAGAAGATGCATTTTGTTGATATAAGTAGTACCAAACAATTCTTATAAGCCTTCCTTCAACCATGTAGTCCCATACCTACACGGCCTCAGGATCTCTCTCATTCCGATGTGATTCGATTCCTCTAAAAGCTGTCGGAAGCCGCACATTGTCATACCTTGTGCACCAGCGACCACACCCTGCCCTCGTTAGCCTTGGGTATTATAGTCTACTAGTATGACTATAGAGTCTTTCTTGATCCTAAATTTCTTTAATTTCATCTTTTGTAATTGAATTTTATTAATATTTTGATTTTTAAAGTATTTGTTGTACTTATAGATAGTCAATTTAACGGATAATACTTGGGTGACATTGTGGTTGGTGACATTGATCAACCACAATGTCACACGTGTACAAAGAAACAAAAAAATATTGTGAAAGATAAAAAAGAAAGACACTTGTGACATTGTGATTAACCAATGTCACAATGTCACCACCACAATGTCACTCAAGTGCTACTCACAACTATTACCATTACTCGTCCTAGATCTCAAAACTATATAGGGTATGATGGTAATAACACTAGGGCATTCCAATAAAAGCTTTGACTCAGTGAGGCTACAGTTGCTTCTTGTTTGCGTGAGAAAGTGAAAAAACTATAGACTTTGGGAATCTTGGATGTACACAAACAATGGTGATAATGAGATTTTGAAAATCAAGTATATCCAGTAGAGCAGTGTTATATTGACATCCAAATATCCACAACTCGTCCCACACCGTAGCTCTTCTAATGAAGCAATTCAGCCTTGCAGGCATTCCAAGGTAATAAAAAATGATTAAAAAAAATCATTTGTATTCCCATCCATATTAAAATACGGTGTGTACAACCTTTTGGTTGTTCATCTATCATTTTCCTATCTAAAATGATACAAATACAAAATAATTGACAAATATAAATAAAATGGTTAGTGTTTTTATTTATTTTTGTGTATAAATAAATCATAGTGGATGAAAATAAAAGAGAAAAAAAAAGTGAAAAAGAAAAATGCCATGTGTTTGTTTGTCGAACCGGCCCAATAATATTTAAAAATAAGAGAGACGTAGAACAAGTTTTGGTATACTAGACCGTTTTTATTTATATATGAAACTTTTTCTCTTATTAATTTAGTCAAAGTAGCCTTATCTTCAGACTTAAAACGAGGGTCTTAGTGACCTTACCCTTAGGCCGGCCTTGTTTCTCTGTAGAATTATATGTTTAGTTTAGACATAGAAATGAGATGTAGTTGGGCTCCATTTTGAGAGTGTGGTCCCTAGTGGTCTCAATTCTCTTAGTAATAATGTATGATATACAAGTTAAAGGTAAAAAGGGAATTTTGTGACATTGAATGGAATTTCTAAATTTCATCATGATGAAGAAGTTCTTTTGGAGTATTGTTTGTCATGCTACATTATAGATTCGGTGCACCCTCAATGGATTGGAAGAACTAAGGAACAATAAATCCTGGTTGCTTTGTTGAAGGGGTGTGAGAGTGTGATTGAGAGTTGGATTGTTGGTTGGTCTTAGCTGGTTTCTGCTACTAATGTTAGGGTTGATTTTGATGCTAGTGAGGGTCCCACATCCAGTTTTTGTTTGCCACGTGGTGTGGAGCTTGTTTGTTTGGGGATGGATGAGTGTGAGTCTTCTTTTTTCTCTCATTCTGGACTCTGGTGACAATGCAATGCCATTGGCAAAATCAACATGTTCTTTAATTTTAACATCAAACACCAAGGCATGCACATTGTAAATTTGTCAAATTTTTAATGACAATTTTATAAGTACACTCCCATAGACGTATCCCTATTTAAATAGTGCTGTGTTTGTGCAAGAAAATTAATATTTGATTTGCCTTTCAAAAAAAATATTTGATCTCCACATAACATATTTTTGAAGAGGTAAAAAATTCATCAAAATTTGTTGCTTGAAAACTGATACTTGCATATCACAATGTCGTTGTTGTCAACTGAGTCATGTTCACAAGAACAATACTATTTTATTTAATCTATAAATAGTATATAGAAATTTTATTTGAAAGAGAATATATACACCGAAATAAGATCTTAATAGATTAAAAAATTGCAAAAATGTTTTATAATAATAAGATATTTCTATATGTTGTGCCAAAAAAAAACATTACCATGTGTATGTATTAACTTTATGTACAATTATGAATTAAAAACTAATAGTTATAAAAATGCTTAGCATTGACAATTCAAAATCTTATAATTAATTTTATTTAAACAGAGATACATTAAGGAGAATAATACATAAAATAAAGTTGAAAATTAAAATAATTTGAAAGATACTAATTACAGTAATTACAATAGTTTACTTAAAACATGACATAAGTATGAAACATGGAACGTTTTTAGATATGATTAATCTTTTAATTTTTTTTCTTCTTCTTTCAGTCGAGTTTTCTATGTACATAAGAGATTGAAATCAAATTTTGACTATTTATTTAAGGGGTCTCGTTAACAAGTGTTATAAGGGTATTGTTTAAGAAACTCAAAAAAAGAAATTTTTTATCTTCTTTTCAAAAAAAAAAGAAATTTTATCTTAAAAATACAAGTCAAACACATTTATAAGTCATAACTATACAATTTACATCGTTAAGGTTACTAATTTTGTTAGCATTTTCCTTGTTTAAGATGTTTAACATGATTCAATTTGTGATTAAGATTTACTCAATGTCACATTTTTACTATGGATTAAATTCATGTAGCTCTTCTACAACCATGAATCACCCAATTTATGTTAATCCCATTATACATGGTTAATTTTATTTTTTTTTGTAAAAAAAAATCGAGTTTCCTCCTTATGTAAGAGATTGAGATTAAATTCAGACTACTTAAGTTTTTTTTGGGACCGAATTACTTAAGATGTTTGACATGTTAGTTATAAATCTAACAAATTAATTCCAATTAGTGATCAAGATTTATTTCATGTCACATTTTAACTAAGGGGAAATCCATTTAGCTCTTCTACAAGAATCACCCTATATTTATGTTAAACCCATTTAGAAAATTTAGCAAAGGATTCCCAGAGACCTTAATAAAATGTAACCATGCGTAGGTATTAAATGCTTTATTTGGCGTTAATTTTTGATTTTAGAGACCTTAAATGCTGCTTATGAACTCATGGATTAATACATTGATTAGTAGTAATCACCATTGTTTTGTCAAAAGATTCTTGTGTGACCGTGTGACTTTCCTTTTCACCGCATATACATTAACTAGTTGACAAGCATGGTATTTAATTGCCTCAAAGAAAAAAGAGCATGGTATTTAATTTGGACCGTTTTTTGTCACCACAATGTCAAAATTGAAAACAAATTGTACTGCCAAAAAAAAAGACGAAAAAGAAAAAAAAAACATTTTCATTTATTTTTTGTATAATGATTTTAAAATCTAATTTAAAATATTTGTGATTTACGAGGAATTAGAAGCAATGAATCTTCATTATTTTTATGAGTTAGGAAATTAATGAGTAGTATCTTTTTAAGGTGAAATACAATAAATGAGTTTTAATTGTGGGGGGCACAAGGAAATAAAATTCGTTGCATAGAAATTAGACCAATTATTATTACCAAAAAAAACGAAAGTGAAAAAAGGGAAGAGCTTATCTAGTTTGTTAGAGTAATTAAGAAGAAGGACAAGTGGCTAAGGAAATGAAGAAATGACAGGGAATGAGAAAATTGGCTTTGGCCACAAGGATGAGTAGAGAATGTGGATGACACTTGGTTCAACAAAAAAACTATATAAAAATACCAAATTATTTTAGAGGTAGTAGAATAGAAAATAGAAAACACTACAGAAAAAAGAAGACAATACTGTTCACATTACAAGAAAAAACAAAACTAATTATTAAATATTAAATCATGATAAATCAAGGAATATATTTATTTAGATTTAATACTCATATCTTATCGATTTTTTCGCACACATTTTTTGTCTTGAAGCGACAAACATTATCTGAAACTCACCTACATAAATATAAAATACAGAGTTTAAAATCGGTTGATGATGTTTAGTCCGACAATTTTTTATTGTCAATGAAGTTATACTTTTTTTATTAATCATTTGACTTTTATAAAAATCACTTTTACGATCATATCATAATACACATTATTAACTAAGAAACGTTGATCATATAAAAAACTTTTTATAATGTCGATATAGGTTAACTCAGTTAATAACAAGTTATCTGATAACTAGTTAACCACGTAAAAACATTAGTTCAACTAATCTTGTTTGAGAATCTCTTTAGTGGATGATTTGTTAGCGTTGAAATTTACTTAGTTTTTGCTCTCACGTCTAAAGAATTTTAGTGCATGAAAATTAAATTATAAATAAATGAAAAAAAAGGGAAAAGGAAGATGATAATAATTGAAAATGAAAATAAAAAAGAAAAAGTGAAATTCATGAAGATAGAAGGAAGTGAAATCTGTCTCGTGAAGCAGCAGGTGAAGAAGAGAAGGAAAGGAGAGAAAATAAAAGCTCACTCTTTCTCTCCATTCTTCTTCTTCCTTCTTCTTTCTCTCTCTAAAAACTCTTTCAACTTTCTCTCTCTAAACCATAACAACAACACTCACATTCGTTCTTTATATCACGAGATCCCCATCACTTTCTCTCTCCTCTTCTTCTTCTTCATGTCTTCTTCTTCTTCTCACTACACACATTGCTAACACTCTCTTTGCGTTTTCTTTTTCTCTTCAGAGAGAGAAAGAAGAAAGAGTTATTAAAGATTCAATCTTTCAACAAAACCCATTTCGGAAAATCAACAACAAAATGTCACATTCACCAGAAAAACCCGAGCCAGAAAAGCCTGAACCGGAGTTAGACCAATTTTCCGATCGGTTTCGTCAAACTGTCACTTTAGAAGTTAACAAACCGGATTTCCGTGAACTCGATCTGGGTTCACCTGTTTCACCATTGAGGACACGTGGCGGACCGTCGGTCAGTAGTAGTTCAGGTTCATCTGGATCTTTCTCCGGTGGTGGTGGTGGTAGAATCGGGTCTAACCCAGTTTCCAAAAGATCCGATTCAGTTCCGAATAAAGATAATAGTAACTCCGGTGAACTTTCCGGTTCGAGTGAAAACTCTCCAACTGCGGATAGATCTACTGGGAATGTGAGAGGTACGAAACCGGGTCATACTAGATCCAATTCAGGATCCGGGTTGTTACATTCGGGTCAAACGGTGAACTCTCCGCCGTTGAATGTTCTTCCTACCGGAAACATTTGTCCTTCCGGGAGGATCTTGAAAACTGGCATGGCGGCGAATCGGAGTTCGAGAAGTGATGTTCTTGGTTCTGGAACTGGGAACTATGGTCATGGCAGTATAATGCGTGGTGGTGGTGTTGGAGTTGTTACAGGTAAGGTGGAGAGTAACAGTATGAGAAGTGGCATTGGGGGTGATTTAGGAAAAAGGGGGGTGCAGAGTGTGGATCCAGAAGAGTTAAAGAAAGCTGGGAATGAGCATTACAAAAAGGGTCATTTTTCAGATGCATTGAGTCTTTATGACCGTGCAATTTCGATGTCGCCGGGGAGTGCTTCTTACCGGAGCAACCGCGCCGCGGCGCTGACCGGTTTAGGAAGACTAGCTGAGGCTGTTAAGGAATGTGAAGAGGCTGTTAGGTTGGATCCTAATTATTCTAGAGCTCATCATCGTTTAGCTTCTCTTTTCATCAGGTGAGTAATCATGGATTGTTTGATTTATTAAGTCTGTTTTTGCATTGGTTGGATCTAGCCCATTTTGTTGAATTATGTTATTAGTGTTTAATTTTGTTGTTAAATCTCTAGTCTTGATTTAATTTAAGGTTTAGTGTGCTTAGAATTTAAATCTGAATCTGTTGTTTGTTATGTTGATTGACATTGTAAAGGTTTTTGATGACGTGGTAGATTAATTGGATTTGCATTCCTTGATCCTTTTATGGAATGGTTTTGATGATAGAAGTGATGGTGTGACAGGTTAGGACAAGTTGAGAATGCTAGGAAGCACCTTTGTCATCCGGGATTAACACCTGATCCGACCGAGATGCAGAAGTTGAAAATGGTGGAAAAGCATATTAATAAATGTGCAGATGTTAGGAGAGTAGGGGATTGGAAAAGTGTTCTAAGGGAACTTGGTGCTTCTGTTGCTGCTGGAGCTGATTCTTCTCCTCAGGTATTTTGATCTGAGGTGTTATATTTGAGTTGAATATGTTATATATGGAAATGTGTATGTGAAATGAAATGTCTGAACTTTGTTGGAAATTGAATGTACAGCTCTTTATGTGTAGAGCAGAAGCCCTCTTGAAACTACATCAAATTGATGATGCAGAATCAGTTTTGTTACATGTTCCGAAATCGGAGCCACGAGCTAATAGTAATAGTACATCTTCTCAAGCAAGATTTTTTGGGATGCTCTCGGAAGCTTATTCCTACTTTGTCAAAGCTCAAATTGAGATGGCATTGGGAAGGTGAGTTTAGACACTATTAGTATTAGTATTAGTATTAGTATTAGTATTAGTATTAGTATTAGTATTACTAGCCTTCATTGGAAAATCCTAAGGGGGCAATGGTTTCGATTGGAGAGTGAAGATCGATGATTGATGTGTTGCAGGTTTCAGAATGCAGTCACAGCTGCTGAGAAGGCGAGTCAGATTGACTCCCGAAATCTTGAAGTTGCTGTCTTGCTTAACAATGTAAGGATGGTGGCAAGAGCTCGAGTTCGTGGCAATGATCTTTTTAAATCTGAACGGTTCACTGAAGCTTGTTCGGCATATGGGGAAGGTTTGAGATTAGACCCTTCAAATTCTGTTCTATATTGCAATAGAGCAGCGTGTTGGTTTAAGCTTGGTCAATGGGAAAAATCAATCGAAGACTCTAATCAAGCTTTACGTATCCAGCCAAATTATACAAAAGCTCTTCTTCGAAGGGCTACATCAAACAGCAAGGTAAATTGTCTTTTGCCGGTCTTTATGATACCATATTTTTGTGACTTGTGATGACGTTTATTGATAATATAATCATCTCTTTTTTTTCCAAATGCAGCTGGAGAGGTGGGAAGAAGCAGTAAAAGATTACGAGGTCTTACGAAAAGAACTTCCAAATGATAATGAAGTTGCTGAAGCTCTTTTTCATGCACAAGTTGCGCTAAAGAAATCTCGTGGAGAAGAAGTATATAATTTAAAATTTGGTGGTGAAGTGGAACAAGTATCGGGTCTTGAGCAGTTTAGATCTGCAATATCTTTACCAGGTAATTAAAATGTTGTTTAAAGAGGAGTCTTCTGCAACTGAGTTTAGTCAGCTGTTAATTTTCAATTCTCATGATGTTATTATTTCTTAATTTTGCAGGTGTTTCTGTTGTCCATTTTGAAGTTGCTTCTAACTCACAATGTAAGCAAATATCACCATTTTTGGATACACTATGTGGTCGGTATCCATCTATTAACTTCCTCAAGGTAGTGTTTTTGACTTCACTACGTGCATGTTTGGATTGACTGTGTGTCACCGTGACTTCGAAAAATGTTTACTTTTGAAAGTTTCAACGCAATCACGGTGTCACCCTGATTTCTTCAAACTCACTGTGATTCCAAACATGCACGTGTTCATTTCGGCTATAAATGAGTGATATTGAAATGGAACTTGCCTAATGTTTGCATTTTTTCCTTTGATCAAAGGTGGATATTCAAGAAAACCCGACAGTTGCAACTGCCGAGAATGTTAGAGTCGTACCAACTTTCAAGATATACAAAAACGGAAGCAGAGTGAAGGAAATCATATGCCCTAGTCGTGACATGTTGGAACACTCAGTGAGGCATTACAGCATTTAGAATTCATCATCATTTGTAATACTTCTCTCTTGTCATCTATCTGCATTTTTCCTTCTCACGGTCCCCAAACTGCTACTTAAACTCTCTACTAGTCCCCACAGTTCTTCCAGTCTTTGGATCCCACCATGAAACTATCACCACCCGATACCTGTGACATAGTAAAAAAACCAGACAATAATCTCGTTAGCATCATTGAATGCCGTTGGAACCTTAGAGGTAGTAGTCAAGTTCCTTTTGGAGTTTTTATTTTATTCATTCATTCCTCATTGCTCTATGGTTTCCATATATGTTCCAATGTTTCTTCCCAACTCCCTTGATCAATTTTCTTGTATCCCCAGTTTCTTTCTTTCTTTAAGGTAAAAAAATGTGTTGTCTGTACAATTGATTTCATATGAGATTTTAAATTGCTTTTTAAGATAGAAAAATATAGAGATATAGACAAAAGGGAGTGGAAGGTGTTGTGCTAGTTATATAGAGGGGGATCTGTAATTCTGTACATGTATATATGTGATGATATATACACTAGACAATGGAAGCCTTTGAGGGGAGATAGGTTAAGTGGGTGGGTGGGGTATTGTTTCTTTTTTCTTTCCTTTTCTTTACCCCTTTTTCTGTCTTGGCCATTTAATCAATAAAAGTTCAGTTCCTATTTTTTAAAATTTTATTTGTTTTATTTACTGTATGAAACATTGAAACTGAAACGAAACCTTACATCGCACTTTTGGATTTCGAGTGTGTATGGCAAAATCACGCCAAACCGCCTTGATTTTGTAAAATTACACTTTAGAGTTTCAACAAAATCACGGCGTCACGCTGATTGTGAAATTCAGCGCGATTCCAAACACATACACAGTGATATACTCCAAAAATGAATAAATAAGTGATGGAGTGTTGAGAAGGAATTGTCATGTGTGCATTGGGCAGAGGTTGAAAGAGCTGTGACTGGGTCTTGGGATTGGAAATAGTTGGTTATAGCATTTAAGTTGATGGCATTTTTATGGTTATGTTTGACATCTAAAAGCAAGGTACATGTGTTTTTAAATGAAGGTTGGTTGTGTTTAATATTGAAGGGGAGTGGCGTGGTAGTGGTTGATACAATTCATAACTACATCTTTTTACACTGTCCTTTTTAATATAAAAATAAATAATAATTGGATTGGGCGGTGGACCACTAAATCATATACTTATAATTACACATCAAAAGAAAATTTTATAATTAATAACCAGTAGTTGCTTTTATATTTCTCAAATGTAATTAAAAATTTCATATCAAGGTGTTGGGTGTGTAAGCGTACTTATGTTACTAATTTCGTATTCGTGTTTCTCAACTTTTAAATTTATGCTAGCTACATTTTGAGTAATGACTTGTGTATGTTTGTATGGTAAACAATACTTTTCAATGCAAATAATGTAAATACTAGACTATATTTTTCAAGTAAAATCTAAGTATAAACAATCTCAAAATTAAATTATCTTAATTATACTTAAGGTTGAATATTTAAAATACTAATTGGTCAAAAAGTAAAGTAAGTCCACACATTCCAACTCAAATGATAAAAATGGTGAAATTATTAGATCGGATGTTGGGATTGAGCTTTGAACATCGGTTCTTTCATTTGTGTGTTTATGTTTTCACCTATTGTTGTCATTTCGACTATCTAACAAAAAAAAGTAAACTAAAGTAAAAAGAAAGAGTAATAATAGATATCTATGTGCTTAAAACCTGAGTTTGAAATATGATCGAAATTTATTGACCAGACTTTATTTCTTTTCCGATGAACTTTAGATTATTAAGGTCTTCCATTGTAGGGTAATGACAAAAAAATCTTGTATAATCAGCTAAAAAAAGGCAGCAAAAGCAAAATATATAATAAAATTTGTGTGAGACATGATGTGGGGGTTGTGAGCATTTAATAAGTTGTTATCTTTCAAATGAGGGCACTTTCATCTCACCATCTACCCTAAAGACTCCAAAAGGTGGTGATGGTCGGTCTTTGATGTGCCGCTATTTGCTGCTCTGTATGTGAACTGTATTTTTAAGACACCTCTCCAAGGCAACTTACCTTCATTGGTGGGACCTTATATAGCTAATTGCCATTCTTTGTGGACCTGTAGAAAGGTCTTTGGCCATATGAGTTTTAATTGTAGTAGCCCCTTATTATGTGACCAATGATCAGAATTAACTTGTTCTAAAGGTATTATGCTTTTCACCTACCTTAGCTCCATTTTCAAGGTTGAATTTGGTGTTAATGTGGCAAATAGGACTATAACAATGACTTGCCAAATGCAGGAGTATAATAATTTTAAAATTAAAGGTTCGGTGACCATGTTTAATTCAAAGGAAGCATAAAGTCAACCTATGTTTGACTCGGTTCATAAACTCGTATTTTATACTGATGTAAGTTTATATGAGAATTTGTTAGTTGATAATAATATAATTAGTTTTGTAAGTATTCTTTCATCCTTGCCGTTTTTGTTGACAATAAATTTAATCGTCAATATGAGAATCTCATTGGTTGATAATGAATTACATAAAAAAATCATAAGTGCTCTTTGATCCTTGCCGTTTTTGTTGACTATGATAAGTCATCGAGATTCAACTCATCTAAATTTTTAATTATTACTTATAATAAACAAAGAAGGGGAAATTTTCGAGAAGGTGAAATGAGAAAATTAACATGGTTAATTTTAGATGTGTGTTGAGGGTGAGGAGTGTTTTGATCAATTCAATGTCGTGGAATCTTGTATATCTCAAGTTATGAAGCATATGTAATGTAATGTGTCGGCGTGTTTAATCCAACCGTTAAAACCAACAAAGCAATGGTGCATCACGTGGGCCACACGTGCGCTGTAAAGTGAAAATTCATAAAAGGACACAGCAAAACAGAAAGTGACTTGCCATGCCTATGCCTAATGTCTTGTGCCCCAACACACAAAAATGGAACCCTATAAATAAAAAATAATTATAAATTCTATAAATAGCTATTTGAATTATATTAAATAAATTAAATGAAAAATTATTTATGTATGTTACTGTACCATACGTACGATGTACGACAACATAATTAAAAGAGCTTATGAAGCTGAAACAGGAAATATAGCTGTTGTAGCATCAAGATTTAGTTTGGTTTCCCATGCTATAGACTTTAAGAAGAAAGAGAATGATGAGAAGAGAAAAGAGTGTCGTTTAGTTTAGTTTTGAACTATGGACATGATGTTTTGAAGGTCGTTTTCTATGTTGGTTTCTTCTCTTCCATAATACTAATGATGGCTTGTAATGTATTATTGTATGAAGGGTTCAATATCGTGCTACTATTGTGTATGTCATCCATGATGTTAGTTTGTCGTAGCTGGTTGGACCTTTTGTACTTCAAAATTTTTCATTGTGACATAACCTTTGTTACATGTCATTTTTATGTACTTGAAGAAGTGAATGAATCACAATTCACATTCACTCCCATTTCCTATTTTTTGGCTTTACCACCATCCCCTCTATAAGTCAACAAAAAATATGTGGTACTATTATTCATGCACCTAATGATCTAGGATCAATTATAGCTTTGAACAATGGCTCCATATAAAATGGACCCCGGAAAAGATTGGTTCATGTTGGTGAACCATGAACTTTATCACATCTTCACCATTATCACCACCAAGCTCCACCCAAATTCACCTACGATACCACTCCCCCACCATCCCTTCCAATCTCATTGTAATAGACGATGCACGTTATCCGTCCTTCTGCCCCTTTAACGGAAACATCACCCCTACCGCTCCGTCCACCTTGCTGGCAGCTACCACTAAATTAACATGTATACGAGAAAGCATCCAACAACCCAAACAGATGTATGTCTCTTGTTTTGAAACATCAACAAAAGTTGATAGACGATAGACATTGATGTGAACCCAAAATGAGAAAGTGTAAAGTAGAGAATCTTACAGAGGTTTGTGCTTATCCTCATTAGAATGGCATTGTTCAACTTAATGTCATACATATAACACAAATTAAAAACGATAAGTATGGGTACTAACTAATCTGCTTCGTCCTCAACAAACTTCAAAATAAAAATCATTTAAGATTCAACTTCAAAAGAATGCAAATTGATGAAGAGGAAAATGGAAAACAATGTAGTCATAGATGAAGTGGAAAAGCAATTTTCAATGACGATGAGAAAAATATTTTAGTGCAGAGTGAAGATGATCACGAAGATGCAGAACAGGTATATTACGTACGATACAATTCAAGGAACAATTTAACCTATCAGTGAAAAAAAATTATCCGTCATTCCTCTATGGGTCCAAGCTTAAATGACTCTTGAACAATAACTAAAACACTTGTTTTAAGCCTCACTACAGAACCTCACTACAGAAGGACCCATACTTGAGAGAAAATGTACTAAAAGATGTCCTACACTTAATATTTTAGCATGTTACATTAAAAAACGGTTCAGACTTATCTGTTTAAAATTGACTTTAGGCTTCCACGTACATTGAACGAAACTATATGCTTAACGCCAAAACCTACGAAAATGAACTCCCTAAGTTTGACCTTAGCCAGCAAGATTGTATCGTATGGCCCTCGATGTTTAATATGTGATTTCTATGGACCAGAACATTTGTAGGCAGTTAAGTGCATTATAGGTGTCAATATCATGACAGTCATGTAACTGCTTATGATCGCCGTCCATGCAGGTTTTGGACACAATTGATACGTAACGACATCACAGAATCACACAATTAACAGTAAACTCCAAACATCACATTAAACACTAATTCCAAGCAGGGCTTAATCAATTCCATCAATTCAAATTAAAAACGAAAAGTCTCCAATAGGCCAATTATCGATTTGACATAGGAATAGACACTCAAGGCCTCAAACATGTTTTTTCACATGATCCAAGCGAGGAAAGAAACATAAGTTTGATTTGAACTCTTTTGGCCAAGTCTCTTCACAAAACACAACCATCCTTTACCGATTGGACACAAACGTCTTGCATTAAGATAGTTTCTTTATTTCACAACCAAACATCAAACATGGATTCATGGAGTATAATGAATTTGGCTTATCTGAGGAAAGTGGGATTATTAAAATTGATATAAAAGATAAAATGAAAGTTATAACTGCTAATTGAAAAATTCCACGGCTGAGAATATTATTGAATACAACTGTTGGATTTTTGCGTTATGATTTCCACACTACCCGTTTAAAGGGACTCTTCACTCAAGACAAGCCAAATCCATGATAATGTGGACAAACCAAAAGAAAAGCTTATTCAAAAAGTTTGAGTTGAGAATCCAAAATTACATTTAGCAGTTGAAGATGGACCATGTTT
>Ga0315915_1003017_pt1 | contig 21420 bp, 14 predicted proteins | sample MpolbnodulesMG_FD_207738 | JGI IMG/M metagenome (GOLD analysis project Ga0315915, IMG submission 207738) | Medicago polymorpha root nodule microbial communities from Los Angeles, California, United States - branched nodules | ecosystem: Host-associated > Plants > Roots > Nodule | place: USA... | reverse complement strand
AAAAGGGGATAACTTATCATATCATTCAATGCCTCTTTCTTATATAAGAATACATGAAAGCAACTAGAAAAAGAGAATAGCAACACTTAATAAAACCACAGAAAATATAATCAAAGAATAAAATGAGAAAGAAAAAAAAAAAACCTCTATTACAGGTAACAATGTATCAAACTCCCCCCTCTTTCCCTTCCATTTTCTCTCCTTCCTCTTTATCTACACACCCGAAAAATACAACTTCCATCAAAAAATTCGTGAGACTTTTTTCGTTTATTGTGATGTGAAGCGTGCCGTATTCAATGCATTGATTGCTTCTTCAAAAACACCTTCATTCAGCTTTCATTTATTCTTCATGTATCCTCACAATTCAATCCACAAATTTCTAAGACAGGACCATCTCTTGATACAAAAGGGTTAACTCTAACCCACAAGAGAGTCAAGATGGAAGCTAGCAAGATTGACCAAACCAAAACAATGGTTGGCATCCGATCCTGTTTCCCAAGCAAACCCTTGAGGAATGGATAAAGATGTATGATAACCCAAAGGGCAAAGAATAATCTACCGAACAGAGGTCCCCATGAGTCATAACCATTATTGATCGCATCGGAGACACCAACAATCACGCCCACAATATTCATGATTAATAGCGTCATTGGAGGGATTAATAGTGAAGTCCATTTGAATATGTAGAGCTCCGAGAATTCTCCATCATCGGCTGCTTTTGATGTAACAGTGAAGTTTGTGTCGACACCAGCTAAAACCTTGAGCAAACCTTGGAAAAGGGCAAAAAGATGTGATGAAGCACCTCCAATCACCCAAAACTGTTCATTCCTCCACCAATCATCTATTCCAACACCACCCCATTGCATCTCAAGGATACCAGTTGCTGCGATGGATATGAAGAGGGCCATGAACACAAGACTTGCATAGTTGCTTATCTGCATATCAGATAAAAAAATAAAATGGTATGTTAGTAACTGTGTCTACTATTCTTCAAATATTGAGGCCTGTTCGTTACAGCTTCTTTCTTAAAAAAAAATCACTATTTTTTAAAATAATCACATCTAGAAGTTTTCATAGTAACAACAACTGGAAAGAAAAAGAAAAGAATCTAAATAAATCCCCAAAACTGCTTCAAAAGAGAAACAGTTTTCAGTTGCTTCTCTAGAAAATCACTTTTGCTTTGATAGATGATTTTTTAAGAAAAAATTGTTTTTCAATACAGTAAACAAACACAGAATAGCTTCTGCTTTTCTTAAAAAGTTCTAAAAAATCTATAAATTATTGAAAGACAATTTTTTTTACTCAATAACAAATAGACCCTAAAATTTTGACAAGACAAAGCAACAAATTTACTTCCTTCTTAATTCCTTAGGCAGTGAAGGAAAACATTAAAGGGGATATTTTTGAGTGACAGTCATAATATTATAGATACTGGAATTAAGAAGCATACCTCAGGAACAATAAATTTTCCGGTCAGGAGACATATGGCCGGTAGAGTACAGTAGACAATCAATGGGAGGGAAGTCCAAGGATACACAACTGAATTTATGTAGGAAAAACGTTCCAACAACTTCAACCCACCACCATAGCCGTACCAAATTGGACAATGTTTGCTGAAAAAGATCTCAACAGAACCAAGAGCCCAACGAAGAACTTGGTGTAGACGATCTGAGAGATTGATGGGAGCTGAACCCTTGAATGCAGGCCGCTTAGGGATACAATACACAGACCGCCAACCATGGCAATGCATTTTGAAACCAGTCAAGATATCCTCTGTCACAGAACCATAGATCCATCCAACCTGGTCCAAGCCAATATTTGTGAGCACATGAAATAAATATCAGAACAAAGACTACTATTAATTTACTAATCAATTGAAGGGAGGCCAAACTCTGGTCACTGAGCTTGCTTAGATATTTACCTCTTTTCCCCATTCGGTTTTGTCTTCATAACCACAACTGATAACTTGAATGGCTTCTTTTAACAGTGATGCAGGACTCACTCCATGTGGAATTCCACCATTATCCAGAAGTGTAGAAGCAACAAACACTGGAGATTGTCCAAACCTCTTCTCCATTTTCATTTGAGTCAAATTGGATGATTTCTCGACAATGGCTCCTAAAGCAGAACATAGTTAGCATTTATTGTAATCAACCAAATTTTCTGAAATAGAAGTTTTAATCATAAAGTAATCACAACCAATTGATCCAAAATTCTAACCTTCATTCCCTGCCTCAATATTTTCAAGTGCGTGAATTTGCTTTGATGCTTCGCTATGCTTCACCTTCTTCTTTTTATCTTTCTTATTGTTGAGATTCTTTTTCTTTCTAGAGCCACAGCACCAGCAGCACCACTTTGGCAAACAGTTGCAGGTTTTGCTTGGCGGCTTCTTCTTGACAGGTGCATCATATCCGTAGAGTGCATACCTTCTGAAAACACATCCAGTTCCAACATAAATTGGACCTTGTAATCCATCCAATCCTTTCATGTTTATCTGTTATCAATCAGGTAGTTAACTTGTCAAGGCAAAGGAAAGAAAGAAAAAACATTGACAAAAGCAAAAAATAGAAAAAGCAAAAACTTACATCGAAAAATACAACATTTCTGTTGGAGTATCTGTCATGTCGATCAATTCCATCAAATCTTTGTGGAAATTGTACATAGCAGATCTTCTTGCCAAGTTGAGGGTCCATCATAAAACACATGGCCTCTCTAAGAGCCTTGCTATTATTGATGTAATGATCACAGTCAACATTCAGAATATAAGGTGCGTTTGTGATAATTGCTGCCGCTCGTACCTACAAATATATTACAAAAACATGTTATTGAAGGCCAATAGATCATCATCAATATGAACCTGAACCAAAATATAGGTAACTTGAAACTTACCAGAGAATTCATGGCTCCAGCCTTTTTGTGGTGATCAAACCCTGGCCTTTTTTCTCTAGAAACATAAACTAAGCGTGGTAACTCATTTCCCTCAACATCGCGAAGACCATCGTGACCAAGGAAGACCTGTAAAATAAAAACAAAAAAAAAAAAAAAGAATGACGACGTTTCAAATTTGTAGGCAATGTTGTGAAAAATCAAGATTCTACATAGGATTGGGAGGGGGACGAAAAAATCGTAACACAAGGATTGTGACACAAATCGTATGATCCTACCTAAATTACAAAATTATACATAATACATATACATATGCATCATAATCTATGTATCTTCTACCTGAATCATGCCAGGATGATCCCTCACATCATTTCCAGGCCACGGAGTCCCATCCTGCATAGTCCATCCATCCTCGGGAACCTTCTGTGCTGTTGCCACCAAACTATTAATCCTCACCTTAAATTCTTCATAATCTCTCTGTAACAACCATAAAAATAGAAGTCATTAACAGTGTCAAATAATGCATTCTTTAGTAACAGCAACAAAGACAACCACAAAATTATTTTCCAACTAACAACAACAACAAGGAAAAGCAAGAAGCAGAGAAAGTTGAAACCTTCATTGCTCTTCTTTCCCTAACAAACGCGGGATGCACTTTATTTTTCAGATAGTCCATCTTCTGACCGAAATACCATTCTGGGGCACGGGGTTCAATATTATATTTCTTGCAAAACGGAACCCACTTCCTAGCAAATTCAGATGTCTCAGAAAGTGCTTCAAAAGTGAGCATAGCAGCACCATCGTCCGAGACATAGCATGCAACTTTATCAACTGGATAATCAACAGCAAGGATAGATAGAACAGTGTTTGCTGTGATCAGAGGGGGTTCTTTCATAGGATCAACAGTACTGACAAAGACATCAATACTTGCCAACTGGGAGGGTTTCCCTTCTTTCTCATACCTGCAGCAATGTAAGAATCCAATATTGAGCAAAATACGAGGACTTCAAGAACGAAAAATACAATCAATATATAGTAGACATGTGATAGGTACCTCAGTGAAAGACGATCAAGGTACGTTTCTCGCGTTATTGGGTACCATTTTGGAAACTGATCCATTATCCAAGATACAGCAAACCATATTTCACATATGACTGATGTCAGCCACAAGCCATATGCATCATTAACTGGATGGAGAATTCTATAATGGAAAAAAAGCCCGAGGATAACAAGACGAAGAATTATGATAATCCTGTATGGATTTATCTTGCTTGAAGGGATAGGTAGTTTCCGAGAAAGTGGCTGCCTTCCTTCGTCCATCCTGAAATAATATATTGAGAAAAAAATATTAATAAACAAAGCAAACATATATAACACAGAAAATTAAAGAAATAGACTTGATTCTTACATGGGCAGATCAGGGTCATCGAAGTCATCGCCGAAACTTCCACTTCCATCATTGTTATCACCTTCATGCTTCACCACCTGAAGTTTGTCACTTTGCCTTTTCTTCCATTCCTCCATTCGGTCTTTCCAAGCCACACTTCCATATCCATATACTGCAATGTCTTTCTTGGGAACCATCGGTCTTGGTTGCACTATGAAAAAAGAAGCACATGGGTGAGACAATATATAAAGATAATTCGAAACGTAGTAGCAAAGTGCAATATACGCAAAATTATATAAGACTTACATGGAATCGATGAATCAGTATAAGGCATGGGATGAACCCGGTTTCCATGATTCATATATGGTGGAACAATTAGAGCATGTCTATCAGAAGATATATCAGGATCCTATAAATAATAGCAAACCGTGTTATAAAAAGGATCAATGTTGCTGCCGGCATTAAGTAATGCAACAATTGAGTGAAAATCAGATACGTCAAAAGCAGAAGAATTCAAAGATATACCTCCTCCCCATAAGTCAGGAGTGGGATTTCAGGATTGAGAGGAGGTGATCCATGTTCCGAATTTGCACCAGATATATTAGTATTAGAACCACGACCAGTGTTAAGGCGACCGGAAAACAATGAATCTGAATGTGGTTGCTGGCCCATATCATCGAGATCATAATCAAACTCATTGTCTAAATCGTCATCGCCATCCTCTTCTTCATCACCTTCGACCCTTGGACTACCTGCAAATCCATCGATTAATAAGATTATATAAGATAATGTTTGCAACAGAATGAATTTATCAAAGTCAAAGAGAGGAATGCAAAATTGATCTTGATCTCACCTTTGAGGCGTTTGTATCTAGTCTTGCACTGAGGGCAGGCCTGATTCCCTTCTTTTCGCTCGTACTCGTAGCAAGGCCGGCAAACAGGGAAAGCACACTCATTGCAAGCAACAAAGGGCTCCCCATCCACAGTAACCTCAATCTCATCTCCACAGATCATACATATCTGTCCACTCAGTTCGCGAACTGACTTAATCTGAGAAGAACCATACAAAGAAATAGAGAGGTTAATATAATTTGCACCTGATTTACAATACTGTGTGAATTTAAATGATCTAACTTGTCGTGAAGATAATGCATTAATAAATAGTTACAAATCCAAGTTATAAAGTGAAGGAAAGGGAAAGAGAAAAATTCAGTGACACTAAAACTCTTAATTGATATTTACAAATCTAAACCACAAGTAACCTACAATAAATCTATAAATCAAGATCAAATTTCCCATAAGTGACAAAATCATAGGTAATAATTCCACCTTCACAAGTCAACCAATCCATTAATACCACAATCAAAAACGCACATAATCTGCACAAATGCTTGAGCAATGTAAACCACCAAACACACTCTAGAAGAGTCAAGACACAAAACTGTCCCAAGATCAAACAAATCTGAAATTTATTTTAGAAAAAAATCTCAAGCTCACAAATCAATTTACAAAATCTGAGAAACCGTTAATTCAATTAACAAAAGGGTCAAAGGAAACAATAATAAACACACAAAAACTAAATCAAAATGCAAAATTGACTGAAAACCCACCACCGACACAAAAATTGAGAGAGAAAACCCTACAAAATTAAGATAAGATGTGAAATGAAAAGAGAGAGTACCCTTCCATTTTCTTCGGCATTGATAAGAACAAACTCGTTCCTGTTGTGAGAACCAGCAATGAGTCTACCACCGGTATGCATCACTGACACTCACAACACAGCTCACAAACTCACGAAATCACGAACTTGTTCTTGTACTTAACTAATCTTAAACAAATCTAAAAACCCACAACGTTAATTCACATAAAGATCCAATTTTGCATTGTAAAACCCATAAACGAACGGATCCAAAATTAAATTACCCTTTTTTTTGTGTAATTGATAATTGAAACGGAAAAAAAAAATGTGTTTTTTGGGGGAGATAAGAAAAGGGTATTGAAAGAGTTGAATGTTCGGTGTTGTTGTTGTTTGATTCCTTAAGAAGACAACAACCACCGTGTCCTAAACTATGGCAATGTTTAGAGAGAGAAATATGGGTAGTGTTTGTGTTTGTGTTTGTGTCTGTGTGAGTGGAAATGAAGACGCGTAAGAAAGAAGGAGATTATAAGACAGAGAGAGAGAGAGAGACTGAGATCGAGGAGAGTTTAAAGCAATGAATGAAAGATAGATGGGATTATTATTAAATTATTATAAGAAGAAAAAAAAACTTAGGATAAAATATTAATTAGTAATATAAAGTTTATTTGTATAGTTTATGGAAATTAAGGAGTTAAGAGTTAGTAAAGAGTGAGGTGATGGGTGGGCCCAAGTTGTGATGGTGGTGGCATTGGCTGTTCCTCCACTGGACTTTGTTTGTTGAATAATGAAAAAATGGACATTTATTTCATTTTTTGTTTTTTTCCTTTGTTGTTTCTATGTTTTTCCTTTGTAAAAAAAGTTTAGAGTAGAAGAGTGTGTCTCCTCCTAATACGAATGTATTAGTGTTAAAAAATTTGTCGCTTGTTTCGATAATACAAAGATTAATAAAACTAGTGTTTTCAATTGCACACCTAAGATATCTGATTTACATTAAAAGTATAATTAATGAAAATATTAAGGTTGGAATAACATTTATAAAGAGAGAATATTTGAATTTAAAACATATCTTTTTACCACTAAATCAAACTTAAAATTTCCTTTGTTGGTAATATTAATACTTAATGTTGTTCAATAAAAACAGTATTTTAGAACTAAAAAGATACTTAAAGATATTAGTGTTTTTTCCTTATGATTCGTCAATGAATATAACTTAATACAACGTATTCTTTATATTAAATATCAATTACAATTTTAATATTGATTCTTCATATTGTAAGTGTTTAATTTTTTTTAGTCATGTTGTTATTATTTTTTTTGTCTAATTTATTTCTATTGAAAATTAAGAATGTGTAGGAGATTCTTTTTGGTTTGTTTTTATTAGGAGAGAAACAAAAAAGAGGTTGAATAAATTTCGTCGGCAGAAGGTTATTGTGTAAGAAAGTGAGCTTTGTTTGGTGATTGTGTTAAAATTGGAAAACATGTTTTTCATTTATTTAATTTAATTCTCTCTTTTACTATTTAATTTTTTTCTTTTTCTCTTCACTGGGTCCAGCACAGACAAGGTTTAGGTTTGAGTGTGGAAGCAAGATCACAATTCACTGGCACTTGTTAGATTGGAAAATTCAACGAAAAGGGTACTTATTAGAGTTAGAGAGAGAAACCAAAAAAAAAGTTTAGTACGAACTGGCAATAGTACATTCAACCAACCCGGCTCAATGGATGATTTTTTTTTACAAATAACTTTTTAAAGAAAATACAATGGGTAGTTAATAGCTTATGAATTACCATAATTTGGTGAATTAATTAACATAACAAATTCCCTTAAAAAAAGTAAAATAACACTAAAATAAACACATTCATTACTTATGTAATTTTCATAATTTGAAAAGGTAGTTTAAGTAGGGTTTAAAAAATAAATATGAATGAGAAAAATTATATCATTTTAAATTTACCGGATAATTCAGTCATCAATTTTACCAAACAATATAAGTTTAACAACCTAGTTTTTTTTTTATCATTATCGATTAGTTTATCTATTGTTGGATACCATTTACTTCACTTTTTATTTTTGTAGTAAGGCACCGTTTACTAACTATAGTTTATCTATTGAAAATTTATCCATTTTTAAGTATCTTATTAATTATTCACTATTTTTTCCTTCGAAAGTATTGTTCGTTATTTTTATCAAACATGATTTATGTCTCTAAAATCACACACATTTTCTCTTTCTCTCTCAAGATTAATTTTATGCTAATAATAAATAATAATATTGTGTTAAACTTTAAGATGCGAAATTAATTTTCATGTAAGTGTATGTTACTCTAATTTTTGTCTGGATATGGTTAATTAAGGAAGTACTAGAAACCAAAGAAAGACATGTACATGTGAGCGTTACGTGTACGGACTTCGATGTATGTATTTTTTTGTTGTTGGTTTTAAAGTTCTAAACTAAAGACATGCAAGACTTCAACTAGTGGTTTTGACTGTACAGTAAATTAATTAATGTAGCAATGTGCACTGGATTCTTTCTTCCAGCTTTTTTTAGTTCCACACACATCTGTCTCTAGTTTGATTCACTTTTTTAGGCTTACTTTCATCCATTACTTCATAGTTCATAGTTCATGCCCCTTTTCCTTTGCCAATTCCTAACCTATTCGAATGTACATACACATTGTTATGTGCACGGAAATAGAAATTGTTGATCACTTCTGGTTATTTATGCTTTGCCTTTATTGTTGACATTTTCAGGTTATATGTATTTTATCTATTTATTTAATTGCTTTGATGTTTTAATAGTGTAATAATAAATAAAATCGAGAAAGAAAAAAAAACATGAACGAACTTTCATCGTTGTGTTGATGTAAAATTACATATTTTTATAGGATTAAATAAGTTTTTGACCAAAATTTTTGATGAGTTTACTTTTCTTTTCTTGACAAAAAAAAATTGTTTTTGTTTTTTTTAATAAAGCATGTTTATAGCATTTCATTAATAATCAAATATTCAATACAACGAGCTACGATGGAATAAGTAGTGGGACTAGCTAATGATGTGGCAACTCCGGCAAGAGCATGAGCTACCTCATTTGCTTGTTGCCGATTAAACTCAATCTAAAAGTTTGTAAATTTCGACCTACACAGTCTTCATCAAACGAAGATAATAAGTCAAAATTCAGTAATATCTGCACGAATATGGTTGAAACCATCCACGGAAATTTTGGAATCCAAAGGCAAAATCAACATTGTCAAACCACATGTCACTAAGTCATTCCAATGCATAAAAGAGACCTAAGGCTTATGCAACATTATCAGTATGCAAAATTGGCAACGGTATACATTTAGCAAGAACAAAAGTGTCATCTTCATCATGAATACACATTTCAATCCCTGTTATGTTCATTTCAACCGAGAAAGAGGCGTCCATATTACATCTAACTTTACCCCGGTGAGGTCGCTGCCATGAAAAAGGAAACATACCTGGGTGCCATCGATGCCCTATCAAGGTTGAAACCGAACTGGTGGAACGTGCAACTACAACATGCGCATCTATATTGTTGTTGTGCGCATCTGTATTGCTACTATGCGCATTTGTTATGTTGATATGCACACATGTACTACTCATATGCACATCTGTAATGTTGTCAAGCGCTTTAACAACATGTGTGTTTGCCATATTCCAGTCCTCCATAAGGTGTTGAGCTTTGTCCGTTGTCTGTGCAACCGTCTCATTCTTGCCTTGCCAAAGTAGTAGATTTTGGTGCTTCCGCAAGCTCCATAAAAGAGTAGAAAATTGTTGACTTTCTACACGCAAAAGCATCCGCAATAAAAAGGAAAATAAAAACAGCAGCGCTACTTGCATGAGTGCAGGCATGTTGCACTTCAGACCAAAGTCCGTATCTAATCCATACATGCAAAGTGAAAGTGAAATCAAAGAAAACATGTTGCATATCTTCCAGGGGTCCTTCGCATGTAACACAATCAAGGGGGCAATGAACTCCTTTATCTTGAAGTTGGACACATGTAGGTAAACAACCACGACACATGCACCACACCAGGGGGCAATGAACTCCTCTATCTCATGACTCGTTCTAGTAATATCTTCGGTGGCTAAAAATATTTTTGAATTATTTTATCTACTGTTCCAACACCATTTTATCTAATTACATTTTCAAATCTTTAAATTTATCGCTTTCTTCCACTGTTGTGACCTCCACCCATCTATTGTCATTTCCACGTTTTATATGTTTTCACTTCTTGAAAACCCACACCCATGGTCACCAACCTCCCACTCTCAATATCACGCCTAGTTGGATGACCCTAAGAATGGAAATAAGCCAGATCGACCTACACGTGTCTATGGTCTAGACTACGAAAGGTTAAATCACGCTATATTTTTTTCTTAAATAAAGAAGGTTTAGGTTTTTTCATAAGTCATTTTAGCTAAAAAGCAAAGGCCACAAACCATAAAAAAAAAAAAAAAAAAAACGTCGGGCTATTAAGTTGACATACTCAAGTAAAAACAAACACTATTATTTATTACTAATACATTTTGTACTTTGAATTAAATTATAATTTTATTAACTTTTTCGGTAATTTAAGCTTATCAGTACACATTGATTTTTTGCAAATTTAAATGTATTATTTTATTATAAACTAAAATTAAAATATGATATAGCCCACTTGAGTTGGCCTCGTGGCATTGGCTTGGGACCTAAGAGTGTGCTCCTCCTTGAGGTCTCAGGTTCAAATCTCTCTAGTGTCAATTTAGGTGGGCTAATTTAGCTTCTTAAGAAAAAGAATTAAAATATGATATAAAATACAGTCAAATCCCCTCAAAATTTATATTAAAAATTAAAAGGGAGTATGATCTCATCAATCTATTAGTTTAATAGTCTATTTAAACTTAGATAATATTGCTAATTTAAAGACATCCATATGAAATAAGTTTTTAAAGATGTGAGCATATCATATCACAGTTTCAAAAGGTCAAACTCGGACATAAAAAATAACTCTATGAGAGACCGTATGCGAGACTTAGACATTGACGTTTTTGATAGTCTAGACTTAACCTTTGCAAAGTTTAATTAGACCAAACCTATTCACACCTCTGAATTTCCCCTACTACCTCTCTCTTACCCACCGCTACACCTGGCTACAAAGAGATATAAACATGAATCTTCTTTTTGTGCTACCAACATTTACATGAACACAAATTACTAAATTTGTGGCAGAGGGAAAAGAAGACGAGTCTATGTTTGATATCACAGTAAGTATGTCTAAATCACGACGACCCACCATGATTCAGCATAGCCACTTTGATGTTAAACATACTCTGAAGCCATTGCGATGCAAGAAGTGCAAGTTGTCCTTAATTTAATTATTTTATTATTTCCCTTCTCCTGTTCCAAAATCTCTACGGGAAATGTCATTCAAGAACCATTTTACATTTATCATTTAATTTTCTTATTTATGTACGTGTGTCTAAGTTTTTATTCAAAATAAATAATCTATTACTAGATTCCTTAGCCAATGTTCCGGAAACAATTAGCAAACCTTTATTTATTTATGTTTCTGATTAACTTATACTTATTCATCATGTCAACAAAAAAAACTACGGTAAGGTAAAAAAATTAGCGAGGACCGTTAACCCAAACAACAATGCAACTGTAGAACAAGATCAAGGTTGCATCGGATGTACTCCGATTAAATAATGGCAGTGTTTCTTTTGGTGAATTTAAATTTTTTTGGGTGAATTTTAATAATGTTAGTCTCATTTATACGATTTATATTTTTTTCTTTGCAATAGTATAAATAACAATGGCAGTGTTTCTTTGGTGGAACGACTCCTACCTTGGTCAAGCGTATTCGACAACTTTTAAGTTTGAGTTGGACTGTCAAAATTACCCATACTTGGCATGAAGGCAACAAAAGTGCAGATTGGCTTGCTAATTTCAGCATTTCGATGGATTCTCTAGGTTTTCATATTCTGGAGAATCCCCCTAGTGAGCTTCAGAGTCTTTTGTTTGATGATTTTTCCAGGACTTGCATGCCTAGGAACGTCCGTTTAATTTCTTAGTTTTATTTCTCTCTGAACTTTAGCCCTCTTTTGTAACAAAAAAACAATGCATCAACTACGCATTTTCAAAATTTGTAAGAAAAGAAAGTTGTGCTTATAATATAGTCCAAACTCATCACGAATCAATTTTATTGTCAATTTTTTACTAATTCTATGTAAATAAGATATGGATCTTGCTTCATTTTCTTATTGCTTATGTCACCAAATCAGTAAAAAAAAATTACTACTAATATGTATAGTACTACATGTTTGAGATGATCAGTATACTGGTATACGACAAACATCTAAAATATAAATCATTGACCGGTGATAAATAAATCATATCATATATATAAAATACAGAAAATCATAGAATGCTGGAAAACTAATAAAAATGAACCATGCCAATAGTTTATACCGTCACGGCAAAGAGAACATGTTACCTTTTAATTCCATTTAACACAAAGCATTAGAGAAATAAAAAAAAAATGCTGGTGTGTCGGGCGAGAATAAACTTCACTCCAAGCCACTAGACATAAAGAAAGAGAAAAATGGCTTGTAGTATATGCTATCAATCAACACATGCTAATTTGAGAAATGTATGATAAAAGTTGAGACCCACGATTTACCGTTTAATTGTAGATTATACATGCTTAAAAAGATACACTCAATTAAAAAAACATATATTTAAAAGATCACTCAATTAAAAAAAAATATATATAAATTGATATTATACACTTCCATGCGTATATATTATTGTGTATACACACTAAGTATTGAGAAATGAAGAGTTACATATTCTAACTCAACCTCAACATTTTGTCGGAAAAAAAACTCAACCTCAACAACGCAAATATTTTTCAATATTTTACCATATGAACTCTATTTGTGAAACACTATAATATATATTTAAATTTTGTCTTTTATTCCTTTCAAAATGTCTCTTTTCAATACAATTTCACGTAACAGTAATTTACTTACATTTCAAACAAAATAAACGATGAAACTTTCGTAATCATATATACACGTATATATATTTCATAAGGTAATATGACTCGTAATTTCTTATATAGATGTTAGTTGTATATGATTCCAACTTTTATGATAATATTAGAATAATATTTTAATATTAAAGTTTATCTATCATATGCAAATATCATATACTTTATCTGATCATTTTTGCAAAAAAAAAAAAAAATTATGTTTATTGAATAATCAATATAAATCAGATACATCAATAGCTTTTTTATTTTTAACAGCGACCAGAGGGAGTATGAGACAGCACTTCAGAAAAGTAAATTCATCTTAAATCCTGTGCTTATATTAAATACATAATTTTATGATAAATAGTATTATAAAGTGTTGTTTTCAATAAAAAAAATTATAAATCTTAGTTGTCTTATGTAATATTCTACAAAATTTGTGGGTCTCTGACGACGATATTGTTCGATATGACATTAGGTGATTTAGACTTGTACTTATTTTGTAGTGGTTGCGGGTTTGTGACTCAAAAATTTGAAAGGGTTTGGTTATTAACGTATTTGACTCACCCCTTGATCCGAGTTCTTACACGTCTCTTTGAAACTGATTATGTTTGGCGGTATGACTTATTCGACTCTTTGATGTTTCCAAATCTGTTGAGATTTGTAGGTTTGAATCATCTTGTATGCCTACTCGCTGGTACTTGTGCTTGTTGTTTTTGTTCAGGGAGCTGTTGGCACTTAGATTTCGATGCCGTGGTGGTGGTCGATTCATTCTTTGAAATTAAACCCTCAACGTTCCTAAGAGGTATTCACTTTTCATATATTTTTGTAATATGAATTCACACTCGTATGTAGGTTCATTTGATTACGATCGTGATTAATAATTTTTTTGTTAAAATAGATTAAAGTTGATTACTTAGTCTGATTTATAATGTTCTAACCCCATTTAGGTTGTATCTACGTCAGATCTAATGTTCCCGGTCTTCATATCCATTTCTTTTTATTTAATTTAATTCTCCTCTTGACTTAAGAAAAAGAAAGATAAACCATATAAGTAGAATTCAGAACAGTGCTTATGACTTTTTGTGCCACATGTGCAGCACCCGCTGTCGGTGGTGATTTTTAGTGAACAACTAAACTAAAAAAAAGTCGTTTTCATCAATTTGTGAAAGTTCCCTCAAAAAATCAATTTGGGAAAGTATGTTAATGTCACGTAAAAACAAGTATGATCGTGATTTTTTTTTTGTCCAAAAATAAAATAAAATAAAAGTGTGATCGTGATTTGGGTATGATTACACCTTCCTAGTTGCGCCATAAGTGGGTACTATTATACACTTTTATTTGATTGATCAGTGATAAATTAAGGGTGTGTTTGGATGGAAGGTTTGGGAGGGGAGAGTTTAATTTTCATTTTTAAACTGTGGATGCTATGAAATATTTTTTAAAAAGTTAACATATTAACATGATAAATGATCATATAACACTTCAATCAAACTTAATTTATTTTGGGAAAACACGTTATATAGTTTATAATTTAAAAATGAAAAATAAACACTCCCCTCCTAAACCCTCAATACAAAAACACCCTAAGAGCGATCCCCTCAAAAAAAAATTAAGAGTGAATTCATTTTAGTCCAAGAAAAAAATTCGTAAAACCCGTTTCTAAGAAAAATAGAAATGATTTTTAATCCTTGAAGAAGAAAAATGGGAGTAGATAACTTTTCCTGTCTTTACATTTTGTTTGATGATAAAAGAAAGACAGAGGAAAAAAAAAGAAGTAAAAGGGAAAAAGGAGATACTATTAAGTTTGGTATGAGAGAAAATGAAAGAAAATTACGATAGAAATTGAAATATGTGTTTTAATAAGACGACATAACCCGGAATCAATTATTCTCTCTCTCCCCTCCCTCTTTTGTGAGTTGTCAGCTAAAATCACAATTTCCTCTTCTTCATCTACCAAAGAGGGGTGGTTTATGGTCAACTTTTGACCCCAAATCACCCTTCACATCGTTTTCTCCTTCCATTTTATTTAAATAAGTGATTTTCACATCAAATTAGGTTTTTCTTTCGTGATTTCGTCGTCTTAGTGCGACGTTGTTTTGTTTGTCATCTTTGTGCGGCGTTGTTTGTCTTTTCCCTCTTATTCAAGTGTTTGTTCAGTTCAGATTGTCAGATCAGCTCCGATCCAGTGCAGATCCAACCAATGACTTTGGCGTCATCAACGTTGCAGGCCAGGAGGCATGACTATTCCGGAGATTTTAATATAGTCATATTTGTAGGCTTATGTACTTTTCCGTTTTATGCTATTAACATGGATGATATGAGTTTGTTCACAGATTTATCCTTTTTGTTTTTAGCGAATTTGTATTGCACCGATGTACTCTATCAATTTGAATGAATGAATGTCGTTTGTTTTGTGTCAAAAGAAAAAGACGACATAAATTAATGACAGAGTGAGAAAAAAAGTTTACGTGGACCACAAAAATAAACTATAATATATTGACTCAAAATTTATGTTTTTTTTTAACAGATCAAAATGAGAAATATAACCATACAGTGAAACCACCCGCACAAGGTGTGCAAAGGAGGCAGCCCAAAAAATATCTACAAAGTCAAGGTGCCACAGTTAAGCACCAACCAAAGGCTGAAGATATAAATTACATAAGAACACCATGCAAAGAATGGGGTGTCGCCACTAGTCATGGTAACACAGGCAAAAGCCGTCTGTTTTGATTTCAACCATAAGAATGAGTTGATCTTTACTTTTTCAATGAGAGTAAAGGGAGTGGAAACCATGTTTTGAAATATTCGGTTGTTCCTCTCACTCCAAATCACTCAAACAGTTGCAAACTAAATAATCTTGAAAAATAAGTGTGAAAATTACATCTTAAAAATTAAATTACACATCTTTAAAATTCAAAATAATTGTCTATATATTTCGAGTGATTTAAAAATATGATAGTAACGCATATAGGATGGTGAAGAGAATGGACTACAATATAATTTTATTTCAAAAAATATAAATATATTTTAATAATTTTCCCCATATTTTTTTTTGTAGAGTGGACCGTGGCGTCCCACTCGAACCCAAGAGTGGCTCTGCCACCAACGTAAATATCCTTAAACAAAAACTTGATGTAATAAAAAAAACTAAAATAAGTGTTATATATAAAATAACACAAGTATTTAATTAAAATCAATACAAATTATAAAATATATTTCAAAACAATTAAAGTTTTTTTTAATTTAATAATAGAATACAAATCCATCTTAGTCTCAAATAAAATTCACAAGACCTAATTTAGTCCATAAGAAAAATAAAAACAACCTTTAGTCCATGAGAAAAATAAACCAAGACAACTTTAAATTTAATTTAATTAATTCCCTTAAAAAATATAAAATTGATATTAATTAAAACATTTAAAAAAAAATTGACGGGTAAAACATTTAAATGTATAAAAGGTGTGTGGTTCTATAAAAATAATAATTCTCGTGAATCACATGCAAAGCTAATGCAACACATTGTGTTTTTATATAACTCGTTTTATAAACATACACATTTCTTATCTATCATGATTTTTTTTTCTTCAATTTTTTTTTTTGGTCAAATAGCCTAACGGTTAGAGAAATTCAATTTAAAGGTGAATAAATGAGGTGTCTGGAATTCGAACCCGACCCCTACATAAATATGCATCATCCCTAACCAAGTGAATTAAGCTCGCGGGAACTCTTTCAATTTTTCTTATAACAAAGTACAAACTACTATATAGTTGTTCACTTCCATTTACTTGATCAATCAAACAATTGTAAAGAAGCGAAGTACTGACTTGTCGTGGTTTATTTTTCTCATGCACTACAACTTTTTTTTTTCTTCAAGTGACTAAATTAGGTCTTACGAATTTTATCAAGGACTAAAAAGAGTATTCACTCCTAAAATTATTACAAAACTAATAAGCTTTTTTTTCCAGGAAAAAAAACTTATTAGTTTTTAAGTAATATTTGAATCGTTTTACATTTTAAAATATGGTTTAAATATGTTTTTGGTCTCTATAATTATTACATCTTTTAACTTTTAGTCCTCATAAAAAATTTCCAACGCCATTTTTTGTCACTGTTTTTAAGTCATCTCAGGTGTATCATTCAAAATTTTGATTTCATGTTTAAAACATTATAAGAATCTCTCTAAAAAAATAGAATATTTTGACAAAACATTAATTAAATGTGAATTTTTATGTTTTTGGTGCTTTAAATTTAATATTTTTTTAAAGGATTTTTTTTATAATATTCTTAACATTAATGCGGAAGTTGATTCAAAAGGCTAATTGTATGATTTGACTTAATAGTAAAAACCAAAAGTCTGGATGAATTTTTTTGGGACATTAAAAGTCGAAGATTTTTTTTTTAATGGAACTAAAACAAAACGTTTGAATGTTTACAAGGACCAAAAAAAAAATCCTTAAATAAAATAAAATATTTTTTTTAAAAAAAAACTGTGGGTTTCAATGGAAACAGTGTAATTCACATATCAAAGAAACAATGAACATTGTCAAGGTAGTTGTCTTAATAGTTGTTTGATGATTTGCATGCCACACTCATTTCAAGAATTTTTACAATCTAACGATATTACTCCCCCCCGGTCCTATTTGTAAGAGAAATTTGGGTCAACAAAAGTTGATGTATCTGGTTAAGAATTCAGTCCAAATACATCAATTTTTGTTGACCTATCTTTCTCTTATAAATAGGATCAGATGAGTATATCTCAAAGGTCATGCCCTCAACTCCATGACAAAATAGGGTAGCGAAAAGAAAAACCGCCATTTGCTTGATGTTGTTCGCACCCTTGTTCACACTCTTTTGTTTGAGTCTCGTGCGCCTCCACGATTTTGATGTGAAACCCTTTCCACCGTAATCCATCTTATAAATAGAATGCCATCTCCATCAATAGGTGGTGAATCCCTTTTCACTCGGTTATGTGGTCACCCACCAAATTGCTACTCTTTGCATCTTCGGTTGTGTGTGTTATGTCCATCTTCCTTTACAACAGCGCACCAAGCTCGTTGGACAATTTGTTGAATTTGCATTTCTCAGATACTCTCCTCATCAAAAGGGATTTCTATGTCATGATCTTAACCTTCGTAGGATTCAGGTATCCCATGAGTGGCAATACTACATCTTTGTAGGTCAACAATGGTTTAAATGATTGTTGAATTTAATGAGAGTTAAAAAAAAAAACGACAAAGTAGAAACCGAAGAAGAGACAAAGTCATGATGTGATGTAAAAAATATTTATTTTCTTTAAATATGACATTTGTTGCTGTCAAAATTGATATTTTTTATACTTAATATTGTTGTTGTCTTGTTTAATTTGTTTTTTATGTTTTAATTTTTTTTTTATATTGGGTGAATATTGAATTTATGGTGAGAGGGCCGACTTAGCTCAAAAAAACAAAAACTGAAAACTGAAACTAAAATTTGATTTCATCCAGAGGACCCTGAAGAAAGAAACTCATTGACTATATTATATTCAACCAGGATAGATAAAATATAACTCTGAATTAGTTCATTGCTAGGGACCAAACTCCAATCCCAACTAGCTCGTCCCTTCATATGGTAAGCATTTTAACCACTTTCATCCAATATCGTGGTTGAATTAAGTTTATGAGTAAAGAATTCACTTCAGAAGGATTATTATTGAATAACATCAAAAATTAAATTTAACATGTTGCTTTGTCAAACTAAATTTTCTGCAAGACATGATAAGCCTATAATTCTTATGAAATTTCAAAATTATTTGATACTCCAACAAATAAATTTAATCTGACATATATTGTAAAGTTAAAAATATAAGTAAAAAGTAAACATTAACTTTAAAATTATATAACCACGAACATTTGATTTATTTAATTTGAGGACATGATTAAGAAAATATAAAAATATTGATTAGATTTGTGAAATTTAATATTTATAAAAAGATATAAAATGTGAAATGACTATGACAACAACTGCTCTTAAGGTGAATAATAGATCAGATCATATTATTTTGTGTGCGTAAATTAAAATGGTGTTTGTAGTGGACCAATATTGATCATATATACAATAAAATATAGAAATGGGGAATGAAGTGTAGAAATCCTACGAAACTCAAAAAATCCAAACCTTGGCTTCAACTCCTTAGCTTACTCGTACTTCAGGGATATACGGGCACAATTTAATTTTTTTATTTGCAAAACAATTTTATTTTGTACTTAATTTAAATCAAACAAGGCAGTGAACCCCCTTAGAAGATTTGTTGATCCTTCATATTCTTCATTCTCGAGAACTCTCTCATTGTTCCTCCACCTTCTTGGTCAGAACCCATCATTCTCCAAAAAATACATATATGTTAATTTCATCCATAACAAAACACAAGTAAAATGATCTAAAAATTCAAATGTTAATCACTTAAAAACCCACACACACAAATAAGAAATTACGAGTTTGAACCCGAATCACAATGTCCTATCTGTTAATTTCAGCATTTGTTAGTTGAAGGTGGACTTGTAAACTACTCACATTCTGTTACAAAAGTATATACAACTGAGCCTCCTCAATTACACATATTTCTACGGGTAAAAATAGACGTAGTATACATGTCATTTTTAAGTTTTAACACAACTTCTCTTGAGAGACTGGTGCAAAGAAAAAACATTCACTACTTCTCTCTATAGGATTTACTTCAAATTTTCAACCCATTAATCGTTTTTTCATCGAAACACTCTCAATTGTTTTACATACCTTTTTAATTGTTTTACATACCTTTTCAACTCATTAATTGTTTTACAATAAAGATAAACTAATTCTACTATCTTTTAAAAGATAAATTTTGAAGATAACTATATGTACTATCAGTTACCAAATGTTATAGTATTTAGAAGACGAGTAAGTAACAGTTAAGTTGATAGTTCAGTGTTACATTCTCACTTGCCACATTTGGCATTAGTTTTCATTTTATAACCATCAGAATAATAAGATATACATTATTTGTGGAAAGTGCCAAGTTAAGCGTATAGTTACAAAGCTAATAATTGGGTCAGTCCATGGTATTTCCTTAAGCTGTAATAACAACATGCCACGTTAAAAAACATGTGAAGGGTGGTGGGGCTAAAGACAACCAAGCAAGTCTTAAATATCATAATTTTATAGTGGGACCCATCAAGAACAAGAGGCAACAGTTGGCAATATGTTCGTTTGTGTTGGGTGGAAAGTGAGTGAACTGTGAACCACACGATGCTCTAACACTTCTAATTTCTAAAGTATCTCTTGTTACTTAAGATAATATATTTTTGTTTTTAACACTTCAATTTTTAGAGAAAATTAAGGCCCTTTGAAGTTTGATCAAAAATTAAATAAATTTTGATCAATAATTGTACTTTGATTTGAATGAGTTATTTTTTGAATAATTCATCACTAACTGAAATTCATTAATCCTATAATTGCTTAGTCACACACAAAAAAACATAAAAACTCATTGTTGTTTTTTTTGTTGTTACTATTATTATCATAGTAAGAACATGCATCAAATATGCTCTAAGTCGCTAACCTTGCCTTGCTATTGATAAAAAAAACGAAGGGACACTAACCTTGCCAAATCTAAAAGACTAAAAGAGAAAAATTTGGGTCACAATGTGCCAATGTGGGGCACTAATATTTGATACGTTACTATATGTAGCAATAGCATCAAATATGACTCCAACCTAGCACACTATACAGCATAAACCCAGGCTTCAATTACACTTCAACCACTTCCTTTTTTTCTCTTCTTTTTAGTACGAATTTTACATTAATGCCATAAGATCATTGCTTTCTTTCCTGCAACTGCAACCCTCTTAGCTACTCATTCAAGACACAAACCTGAGGCTTGTCAATTTCAATTTCAATATTCTTTTCTTTTTTATTAATTTTTGTTCCATTATTATATATGCATGGGACCAGTCAAATCAAATATATGGTTCTTTTGTTACCTCTCAAAACTGTCGGTGGCTTGGTTGGTGCTACTCTCTCACTTCTATGACCTTTTTTTTTGTTTTATAGAATATCTTCTCTTTTGGGTTGCTTTTAATAAATAAATAAAAAAATACTAAGTTTATACACCACAACAAGTAAAGGCGTTTTCATTATTATAGTTGGACAACACTAGATACAAATCTTTTTTATTTTTGATAATAAGATGCAGGTCTCTTTTTTTAACAATAAGATACAAGTCTTTCTTTACACCTGGTTATTGAAATATATAATTTGACACACTACCTACTATATTTCACTGTATTTCAATACATAAGAACGATTATTTGGTGTAACATGTACATCAATCAATAATTTTATCTACGTTGACTAGTTAAGGGAAGTATAATATGCTTTAAAATAAAGATCCTTCATGCATTTTATAACGTCATAAATAGTTTCTAGTGTTTATGAGGATCTGAAAGCTCTTAT
>Ga0315915_1003013_pt1 | contig 21437 bp, 18 predicted proteins | sample MpolbnodulesMG_FD_207738 | JGI IMG/M metagenome (GOLD analysis project Ga0315915, IMG submission 207738) | Medicago polymorpha root nodule microbial communities from Los Angeles, California, United States - branched nodules | ecosystem: Host-associated > Plants > Roots > Nodule | place: USA... | reverse complement strand
AAGTTATAACATTACTTGTTATTCATAAAAATTAGTTGCTTAATGATGATTATAAATGTATGTTACCAATAGTACAGCTCACTTCCGTATACTATGTGAGTTTGTGTCAGACAAGAAAAAACAATCACATGCTTCCTACAACATAGTACCCATGTAGAATGGTCACCGTTGATTTTTTAAATTATAAATCAAAGGCTAGTGTTACTTTTGGGTATGGTACACAAAAAGATTCACTTGTGTATCCTAAATGCCACATTCTTTGTATATTACTACTTTAAGACACCTAATCTGATATTTTATGTGCTCGATAGAATCGAGTTTTCTTTTGGGTCTCTACCTATATCATTCGTATGTTACTACTTTAAAACTTATAATCTTGAATTTCTTGTTCTTGTCAGAATTCTTTATGTTTTTAATAAATTCCATTTTAACTTCTTTGAAAGAAAAAAAAAACATAAACAAAGTGCATTTACAAGGTTATGAAAGGCAGGAAATTTCAGTTAAGATTTATTTACTTGCAACTAATTATAGTTTTTTTAGCCGTACAACTAATTTTAGTTAATTAATATTAATTAGAAAAAGCAGACGAGTGAAAAATGTTTAGATGTTACAAAAATAAAATAAAAACATGTTTAGCAAAAATCTCCAGCAATCCAAATAAGTAATAAAATAGTAACAACTAACTTTGTAACCATACAATTTAGGTGCATTTTTCCCTCTAAAAGAAAATTAGGTGCATTTTTTTTAAGAAATTTGCTCTATAAGCCCTTTTAATCTTCCCTAAAAAAAAGCCCTTTTTTCATTTTGTGAAGGATTGGAGGTTGCCATTACCAACCGAACTGAGGTTACGATCAGTTCCTGCATCAAACTGATATTTATATAGGTGATGCTAAAATTAGGGGTTTATAACTATAATTTTTTTAGGGGTTTATAACTATTATAATAATAGGTGATATTAAAATTAGTTAATTAATCATAAGTCATTGTTATTTTTTTTATTTTAGATCATTTTTGTGATTTTTTTTGTTATTTATTGTTTTTTGTTATTAAAATGCAGGTAAAAGGCGTGTGTACATGCGTTTAAATGCGCATAGGATACAGGGACGACATCAAACTTGCTGCCCATAAAAGTATGAGCTTGAGTACAGATAATTTTTTGAAAAGCGGGTATGAAAATGGACACTGTACTGCTATTGCTATACTCAAAAGTATTCATTGCCATCCCTACTTCAAACAAAAACCCTCTCTCCGCGAATATATCCCGCTATGCCTCACGGCCACAAATGGTAAAAACCGGTTGACTCAGCAAAACCGATGAGTCAAATTTTACGATATACATGCAGATTTTAGTGCTGACAGCGCCGTTTGCCAAAAGCATACTCATAATAATCATGTGCTTCCTATGCTAGTCTGTCACGTAACGTTCAACGTTTGGAGGATGACTTTTCATTTTTTTATTTTGGTAGGAAAATGCACACAAAGACAGCTTGTTGTGCCAGAAGGATGACAACTAAACAAAACTCAAGAACGCTATTTCTTTGACCTCCTTTGATGTATCTTAATTCTTAGGGTTTTGCTAGAAGCCACCTATAAAGGTGTCTTTTAGCAACTCACACCTCAAGACGTGATTTTCACTTTTTAGTTATAACTTTGTTAAAAGACACCTTCATAAAAATTAGTTGGTGTCTTTTAACAAATGCTCATAAAATAACTTGCTAAAAGACACCTTCACAAAAGGTGTCTTCTAGCAAAATCATAATTCTTAACCCACCAACCGAGCTATCTCCGAAGGACAAATAAACAATACTAATTGAACTTCAAAAATATAAATGAAAGAGAATAATTGATATAAAACAAAAAAAAAACAAAAAACAGATAATCTACAGATGCTAAAAGCCTAAAACAGTTTCAAAGAGTCACTACCCACTTGAGCACAAGCATTCTATGAAGGATTTAGCTCCCTCAAAAGTGTGTAGTTAGTGAAATAAGTAAATTAATGGTCGATATGCTTCTTTTTTAACACTAATAGGCGAAATGTTAACTACTCATAATTTGTGTTATGCATGTACATAGCCATATAATACTGGAAAGAGGAAAAATATCAAGCTAAATGCTGGAAAAACATCAGGCAAGAATCTGAGAATTTATTTTTCTTTTACTATCCACTAATGAACCCACGTAAAAGAGTTGTGTAATCTTGCACATTATAGCTATAAATATCACAAAATCAGATACAATTCTGGCTGCATCAACTAACATACTTTATGGATTGGGCAGTTCAGTCCAATAAAATTGCAGAACTGACAATGTATACTTTCCTAAGTATGTCTATAGCAAGTGGGAAACCTTTCTTTTTAAGATATTTCGTATGTAAACATTTTGCTAGGCTCATATTCAAGGGTAGAAACCAAAAGGACAAAAAGAAACAATTGGCAAGATTCAGTTTCATCTTGCAGCAAATCGTCATTTGCTTCGACCACCTTGTTCAAGGACGTAAATCCCATAGTTGAGATATTTCTCAGATCCAGTTCAGGACACTACCAAAAAGGGATCTGCAGATCTTATTCCTGTGGATGGAAAAAGAATTCAGGAGAATGTACAGTAGCTGCAGCTGAGTAAATGTAGAGTGAAAGCCGGCCACCAACACTCTAGTAATCTGCCGCTGAGATCCCACAAAACTGATTACTTTATTCTCCTTAGGAAAAACCTTGACTTGAAGGAAACCCACCTGGTTGTGTCCTAAAAGGTTTCTCGCTGACCAACCGTTTGTCAGATGGTCCAGCACCAAGGATCCCAAGTGAATTAGGATCGGTAATCTGGATTCCATTACTAGAGGTTCTTTGAGGTGGTGGCTGACCCTGGAAATGATCCTCACTTTCAGCTCTTCTTCTTCGTTTCCATGCCTCAGATTTTCCTGTATTATTATCAGGTTCTGACATTTGGTAGTTAGCCATATTTTTAAATCCTCTTTGCCTCTCCATGTGGCGATGGAATGGGTTTCCATTTCTACTAAATGAGGCAGAGGGACCAACCCCACCATCATCTTCTTGTTCCTGTTTAAGTTTGGAATATATTTGATGGAGCCTCTCCCCTGAAAGATGGGAAAAGGTGGATACATATTTCCACAGTCGTACCGTCATTCCTGTAAATAACAAGGGAAAAAAAATCAATAATGTAGTAGACACTGGAGAACCCAAAAAAACACAGGCCAACTCCTATCCTCTGAGGGAATATGGATATAAGAGACCAAGAATAAAGATAAAGTACTCCCGACACACCAACAAAGCAGAAACCTTTCTCGTGTGGCAAAACTAGGATATCAGAATGGAGAGAGCACTTACTATCTTGCTTATAGGGTTCCACTTCATTTTCCAACACAATTTGATCAATTCTTCGTCCAAGAAGTTGTAAATAGTTGCGTATTTTTGAAAGAACCTAAAGTGAACATGGGGAAGTAAATAAGGTAAACATGTTTCAAACAGACACAATAAAAAGAAAGAAGATTACAGGGATACCTTTTCCTTTGGAAGATTAGCACTGGTTGTCTGCAATCTGTGAAGACGTTTCAAAGTTTTCATTTCTTCAACCATCACATCTTGACACCATTCCATCCATTTTACCTCCTTAAACTGCTCATATACTTCCTCATTGTCAGACATTTCACCTTCCTCTTTTACAATAGGCTCAACCTTTCGGGGTTTCTGAAATCTATCCTTTCTCATTTGGACATTAACAGAACCCAATTTTTTCTTCTCCTGTCCACGCAACAATGAGATATTCATCGTATGTTCTTTCTCTTTCTTGGAAGGCTTCCGTGCAACTCTGCTATTTGCATTTTTTACCCCAAGAACAACAAGTTCCTAGACCATAAGAAAAATGAAGCAATTATGGCAAGTGACAAGTGATAGAGATTGATTCAGCAAATAACATAGTATCCACCTATACATGAAAGAGCAAAGGAAGTGCCGACATATGGCAATTAGTAGGATAAAAGGTAGAATATTGATCAAGATATTCTCTGCTCAGTAAATATTATTTTTTCAATGTACATATCTGTAATTAGATTCATATAGGACAGATTTAATCCCTTTAATCAAGGGACCCTCCTTGTACAGTTTCATCATTACAATTTACAAATACAAAATGCTGAGACATAATCCCTTAAACTATGCAGCATCCATTCATTGTTTCTAACTGAAAGAACCATAATGCTTAGCAGGAAGCAGATCGTGAATTAGTGAACGTGGACTAAGTTTGGTTCAATTCAAATCATAATCCTGATTTACCCATACTTACTATCTTTGATCACTGGAATACACAAAATAAGTGTTTGTAACAGAAAGCTTCACATTTTCTTTGGTAGGCTAAATAACCAACATTTTGGGGAAAAAACTTAATTCTCTTGGTAAATATATATAATTTGCATGTCGTATGAAGACATGTTGCAGAAAATAGATGTATGAATGCATGTCTAAAATTTGAAGTATAAAAATACTTGACCTTGAAACAAAAAAAGACAAGCATGCATATATTCATGCAGACACAGTAGAAAACTGAACCAGAAATCTATTGTCTTGGATTAGAAAAATTAGTAAAATATTCACGATTTGATACCAATCTCATAGAGAGATCACACAAAAGAAGGATAAAGGCAGGGAAAGGAAATTATAAAGATAGCCAAGACAATGAAAGTTCCAAGTCCTCACTCAATCTGATCAACCAAATTCCCTTCTCTTCCACTACGTTTTGCCAAATCTACATTCTAATTTTGCCAAATCTACATTTGAAGTACTGTAGTACAGAGGGTGATTTGTTTCAGACGGCTGATCTGGTACAGATCAATCTCTGTTTGATAACTTCTAACAATGACATTACAGAAGATTCTTGAAATATCAATGCAATTGTACCACTCAACCATACTAGCTATTCTGATATCTTCCATAAACTGATAATATTTATATTACCCTCAATTCATATCGTGACCTCCTAGCTATTCTGTTGCTCCAGTGTTTCTTATTTCTAGTATATACTATAGTAAATTGAGTTCTAATCCATGTGAATTATCATGTAAGAAACAATGTCTCAAAAGTAACTATCAGGTCTAGCAGAAGAATGGGAAGCTTGTAAAGGCAGTTAGAAATACAGAAATTAAGAGGAATAAATTAGCAAATTCCAAAATCATAAATACAAACAAAACAAGACTGCTTAAACTAGAATTCATGTAATAGGCATACTTGTTCCAGAAGGGCATTAGCACGATCTCTCAAATTTGGAGCTCGTGGCAAGAAAGTTTCATGGTTTTGGAGTTCTACAGGTGCTATTTTTTTCATGAGGCCAAGCCTTTCATCTAATCTAATCATTTCCCAATTACCAAATCCATGGTAATGTATTCCAAGAAGCAATCTTGCATCATCAACTGTAAAAAAATAAAACATTAATTGCAAAAGAAACAATGAAGTCACTTAAAGGAAAGCAGAACACAAACTACTTGGAAGGTACACTTACTTTGATTCCACCCACAACCTTTCGACCAGTTTGAAGGCTTGAGATACGATAAAACACGGAACTGTGCAAGGGGATCTTCATACCGGCTAATGCGCTTTGCTAGGAGTTGAAGCTCTTGGACACGGGTAACTAGATCATTTGCTTTCACAGGGACACCAAAAAAATCTAGCACAGGCCCCTGGATGCAGTATTACATGTTAACACCATCTAAGGAAGTAATAAGAATACATATTGCTGAAATATTTCTCTGATTTACTTTCCTATTTCTCTGATTTACTTTCCTTTATCTTCATATATTTATTTTTGTAATTAATTAGACATAGGCAATTATTCTTATCCCTGTAATTAAGGGGTCTTGATTGTAATCCTATTGTTATAAATAAACAAGGCAGAGGGTTGAGCTCAAGCAAATTAGTTCACGTCAAATAACCATTTACACACCAGGTTTAAGAGAGTTTAATGTTATACAAACCTTTATATCCAGATTTCCAATTTCCACAGCTTCTGAACAACCATCAATTAGAGCATTGAAAAGTTCAATCTGTGCTTCAGGTGGAGCTGCGGCAACTGCACCACCAACGTCAGCAGCAATTAAGTCGATTTGGTTCTCATTCCCGTATTTCATAACCTGGCCATTTAATTAAGGATGATCATACAACAGTAAAAAAATTATTGCCATGGATGATAACAAAAATGAAGCATGTTTATGACACATACACAAACAGCAAACACATGCTGGTAAGCCAAAATATCATTATGAAAGAGCCAAGTGATTGAAGAAAAAGAAAAGGGTATTATTAACTCAAAAAAGATGTAAATGCAACATCAACAAACCATTGACTGACCCACAGGGAGGAACAACAATGAACTTTTATCTAAAAATAAATGGAGCAAGGAGACACAATTTATTTTAGGGAAACAACGGAGCCAAAGCCCATTGGGGAGACAGCTTAGATGTTGACAAGATTTAGAGCACACACTACTACAATGTATTAAAAAAAAAAGTGCAAGTGACCAAAATGCCCTTGTGATCTCTATGATAAACAAGAAAGTCACTTTCAAGGAAAACTGGTCTCCATGTTGTCCTGGAGTAATTGTTTTGAGCCAACATAAATGGAAAAGTAAATATAAGTTATGCTCATGTTTGAATTCTATATTAGCAACCAAACAATCTCAGACATAGGTTTAAAACTCAGAGCCACTTCAAGGTTCAGCTTCATATCTCAGAAGCTTCTCAGATCCCAGCTTAAGACAAAAACTGAGTCTCACATTCAGTACGCCAGGTAGAATATGGACATTCAATTATTCAGTTCTCGTCTGCTCAATCACATTCAATTATATTCAGTTCTCGTCAGCTCAATCACATCCCTACTCTTTATAACACACTTTTGATTTGTCAAAAACACACACACACTTTTAATGTTTAAATGCTGATCCCATAGCAACTAACTAGCTACTTAATCCTGAGATGGCGGGGAGAAAATATAAATGAAATTGGGATTCAGATTCCCAACAATTTATTATCAAGGAAATGCTTAGATCTCAAAGATTAGGTCTTGCCAAAAGCAATAGTTTTTTTTTTATAGAAATATAACACTGAAAATTGTTGTAAGTAATAGAATCTTACTGCACGAGAAAATCGGAGTGCATCTCTTTTTGATAAATTCCCATATGACCAACTTCTCACTTGGACAGAGGCTCCATCAACCATTGGTACTGCAGGAGCCAAATGCTCTGCTTTGCGGCGTTTCTGAACTCGTTCAGGTGGCTCAGGTTCCTTCTTTTTCCTTTTATTACTCCTTTCAGATGGATCAGCCTCGGCATAGCTTTTAATATTTCTTGCAGAACGCGGGGCAAGAGCTTCCTGAAAGAAACATTAAAGATAAGGCAAGTATAAGAATAACATGCTAAGCATCAACTCAAACAAACATTACATAAACATAAACCTTAAAAACTCAACATCATTACAGACTTTTTGTAATATTATATCAATAAGAACAAGATCAGACCTCTGCTTGGAATGCAGCATCGGGCTTTATCCAACGACTCCAGAAACTTGCATCATCTTCATCATTGCAAAAATTAGCAACCTGCACATAAAGAAGGAAAACCAACTTGTTAATTCCACATCCTGTCGAAATCCTTCTCCATCCTGGAAATGAAAAAGTCATTACAAAAAAGAAACCCATATCTTACCTTAAATGCACTTAATAACTCATTCCCTTGTTCATCTTCATCTGTCTTCTCTTCAACCTTCTCAGCTCTTTCAAGAATCTCATCTATATTCATACCTAAGAGGCGTTTCTTGCTTTCTTCATCATTTCTTTCTTCCTTAAAAAGCTCTTCCGCTCCAAATCGTAAGATTGCAGACAGCTCGTTCTGTCATTTATGAAGAAAATGATCGACACTAATTATGAAAAAAAACTAAAAAGGAAAACACCAAGACTTCGAATGAAATGATTCAATGCAATCTATACGATACAAATAGAAGATGATGCCACCTTAGTAGTTTGGGTTTTGTTATCTAAAGATATATATAGTATGATGCACACATGCTAACATACAATTTCACAAATATTCTTACTTTATCAAAGTAACTTCCTCCTTTTTTGACTTCTTTCTTCTCCAGTCTACCTTCTGCATTCAGTTTTTGAATCACCAAGTGGTCCAGAACCTGTAGAACACATTTGCGTGAAAAATGATGTAAAATTGTTGACCTCAAGGAATGTCCACAAGCAACTGAATCTATCTTGCAGGAAAATATTAATACCAAACATACCAAAAAAGATAATACCAAAGTTAGACATAAGAGTAAAACCAAAACAGCTATCGGATATTCAATGATTCTGAACATACCATCTTCTTCTTAGCACGCTCCAGAATATCTTCTTCGACACTTTTGCTTGTCACAAATCTATATATGTTGACAACATCTTGTTGCCCAATTCTATGAGCTCTACTCATTGCCTAAAGGAACATAGAAATGATGGTAAGTACCTAGGCAGTTAGATGGTTAATAGTGAGATAAAATCAACTGAAATACACCTGCAGGTCATTTTGAGGATTCCAGTCTGAATCAAATATAATGACAGTATCTGCCGTGGCAAGGTTGATACCTAGACCTCCTGCCCGTGTTGAAAGAAGGAAGCAAAAATCATCACTACCAGGTGCATTGAAATGCTCCATTGCCTGCTGTCGCAGCTCAGATTTTGTGCTCCCATCAAGTCTTTGAAATTGAAACCCTCGAAGTGACAAATATTGTGCCAATATATCCAACATCCTAACCATCTGCAATACATATCTTATAACTTAGCATTATCATAAACTAATGCTTAAAGCATATTACATTAAAGCAGACTAGAGTTCATAAAAGAGCATCATCAAAAGTCATAAGCTATATGATTTTAACAGCCGCCTCTCCATGAACCTTGCATAATAATGAAATCTTAACATCAGCATTTTTATCACCACTAGGTTTTCTCCTACTCACTTATGTTATTTTTGATCGTGTACCTCTTCAGGTGGGGGAAAATAGAAAACAGGTAATATGCACCACTTTCAACCAGGGAATCCTTTGCAATTTTTTTCTGATATTTCCTGATATTTGTGGTTTGAGTTCATAAATTCTTTGAGGGGTTCTATTCAAGTGATTCAAAGGGGGCTCTATCTCGTGATAAATGTCACCTTAAACACCAAAGTTGATTCACTACATCACTTGTACCGCATGATATGTTGAGGAATGGACTACCTTAGCAAGTATAAAAACTGGATGGTAGTAATAGTTGACAATCTGAAATATTTTAATTAACATCACAAAATTTACCTGGTCAATTAGATGGTTGGGAACAACTTATCTTTTTAAAACCCCAGATAAAGTTGATGATAATTTCAACAGACAAGCATATAACACAGCCAAAAATATCCAAATTCATCGAATCCTCTTAAATGTATTGAATGAATTAATGCCACTCAAAAGTGTGATCTCACTAATTCTCCAGAGAGCCAAAACCACCAAAATATAATGAAAACAAAAAGGGTCTTGCTAATATGTAGCCTAAGGACACATCTTGAGGAATCAAAAAGTAGAGATTTTACATTGAAAAAAATCAAATTTTGAACTATTAAGGAGTTGAATACACCATTTCCAAATTTATTTTCTTAACAAGTGCCTTTGGGACATTTGTTAACATTTGCTAAACAAAAATTGCATGAGTACACAAAAAACAATTGATCATCTCCAAAGCAACTAAAAGACCATCTAGTACATCAATTTCAACTTTCAACAACAAACCTGGGAGAAAATCAGAACGCGGTGCTTGGTTTCGTGCAATCTAACAAGAAGCTTGTCAAGTATCACAAGCTTCCCACTGCTAAAGACAATTCTCTCAAGTTTACTGTTGTCGCTACCTCCAGAGTCCCCACCATAGCCATGGTCAGCACTTTCAAATAGGAAGGGATGGTTGCAACACTTTTTCAATTCTACCACAATATTTAGAAGAGAAACCTGATATTTTAGGAGGAAAGGATTTAGTAATATACATAATTATATGAAATCAAATTTATCAAAGTTTTGTCAATCCGACTGATAACAAACAGGTGCATCATTTTCAGTCAACTTGTTTCTCTAGTTGCATAAATTAACAATTTAAAATTATTAGGTTTTTATGTTAGGCCTATTGGGAAAAATCCAAGTCCTGCATTGGATAGATTGGACCCTTGACAAGAATAGGAAATGTTAATGAGTGCCCTAAGGGCATTCTTTATGGACTTTATATAGTAAGTTTTTATGGAAACTTGTGCATTCAATGCATCAGAAATTGAAGTATTAGACATTTTCAATGAAGAGTTCCTTAATTGGGGATCCTTAAAGAGTGCCCTTAGGGCACTCGTTAGCAAGACCCGATAAGAATTTGTAAAGAGAGGCACTCCTCACCTTACAAGCCAGTTTTTTTAAGGATGAGTTAGGCCCAAATTTCAACATGGTATCAGAGCCTATCGGTTTGGGCCATCCACCATTTATACACGCACCAAGCCCAACAGTGCTGGCGCGAGGGAGTGTATTGGGAAAAACCCAAGTTCCACATTGGTTAGATAGGTACTCCTCACCTTACAAGCCGGTTTTGTAAGGATGAGCTTGTAAGGTCAGGGGTGCCACTATAAAGTCTTTTCAGTCCTTGTCTATTTTCAATGTGGGAATTGGGTTTTTCCCAATACACCCTTTCCCATCCAGCTCTACTGGGTTAGGGGTGCTACTGTAAAGTCTTTTCAGGCCTTGTCTATTTGCAATGTGGGACTTGGGTTTTTCCCAATACACCTCCTCCCGTTCAGCACTATTGGGGTTAGTGTGTGGATAATTTGGTGGGTGACCCAAATGGAATAGGCTCTAGTACCATATTAGGTTTTTATCCGACTCATCTTTATAAGATTGGCTTGTAAGGTGAGGAGTGATTCTCTTTATAAACTCGTTTCAGGCCTTATCTTTTTTCAATGTGCGACTTGAGTTTTTCCCAATGAGTTTTTCCCAATAAAAATAGTAAAAAGTTGAATAAGCATAAATAGCTTCTTGCGTGTAGATTTTCAAATAATGAACCACACCAACTCCAGCATCTTTCTATTGAGAAGCAATGTTCACGATTACATAGTAAAAAGATACCAAGCATAAGCCAGTGTATTGGCATTATTAGAGTAAAAAATAAAATAGAATGTTTATAAGGAGTGTATATATTATAAAGATATAAATTTAGCAATATAGGACCAGTAATGGCATTTACTGTTCCATTAACCATAGTGAAGAAAGCACAGAGTATCCTAGTACAGATAATCGCTAGCAACACAAGATAGAGATGTAACCTGATTCCCACGAACTCCTTTGTTTAAATTTTGGAAGTTACGTTCCAAAATCCACTTATAATACCTACATGATAGAAATCAGCAGCTAGTATAAATACTGTGGACTAACAGGAGTAGCTTTTTTTATCTAAAAAAGAAAATCACTTACTGTTTCTGAAGAGGAGACATTTCAACCCTAAGGATGCGCTCAATTTTGGGGGGTAAAGATTTCTCTACATCTTTGATAACTCTTCGAAGTATGTGTGGTCTCAATTCCATATGAAGATTTGCAAGCTAGCATATAATAATATATGCACATCATTAACAGTGAAAAGAAAAATTAAGACCGTGGACAAGCAAAAAAAAGTAAAGGATAGGATTATCAAACTTGTGAGTTGATTTGTAAACAAGGGCAAGTTGTTTACGTTTCTCAGTAGGGAAAAGAGTTAACTCATGTATAGAAGCATTTCTGTACGCAGAGAAGAATGTCCTTTGTTTAATCTTTGTAACCACCCATGTTTAATATACCGTGCCATTCTAGTGTATTGGAATGAATCCCAGTGAAATTGAAAGTGCCAATGATAATAGCTAATATGCTGATAGCACTTCCCTTTTTTTATTTGATCGTTATGGGGAGTGCAAATGAAGTTAGAAGGACTGAGGGGACATCAATTGGCATCCGTGAGAGAACCCATCCTGTCCCTTTTTTATATTTTTAATATTAAAAGTAGTTAATTAGGCCTTTGTGGAATGTATTCCACCTTCTTGTTTGCATCTTCATATTTTAATCAAAAAAGCATGATATACAATTTTTTTCACAAAAAAAACTACGAATAATTTTGACATGCTAATTTTATATAGGCTCTTCAAATTGTTGAAATTTGGGCCTAACTCATCCTTACAAAACCGGCTTTTAAGGTGAGGAGTGCCTCCACACTTTATAAACTCTTATTTTCCAAATAAACCCCCTTCACGCCCAGCACTAATGGGCTTGGTGTGTGGATAGGTAGGTGTCCCGAATAGATAGGTTCTGATATCATGTTGAAATATGGGGCGTAACTCATCCTCTATGAAGCACGGATACAGACACGGACACGCCGACACTGCTAATAGTTTGAGAAAATCATATAATTAGGTGTAATTATATATGTTGGTGGCGTGTCAAGTGTCGGACACGACAAGTGTCCGACACCGAGACACGTTTAATCCAAGGAGTGTCCGTGCTTCATAGCTCATCCTTACTAAATCGGCTTGTAAGGTGAGGAGAGCCTCCTCTTCATAAACTTTTATCAAGAGTTCTATCTATCCAATGTGGCACTTAGGTATTTCCTAATACTATATATATAGTATTTCATAGACTCTTATGAGTCGAGTCTACATACCCTTGATGTGTCTACGTAGACTCCCAAATTTCACAGCCTCGGTAAAGGGCCCTTGATTTGAATCTGGATATTTCTTGTATTGTTTACAAAGAATTGTGCAGATATATATTATAAGCATGCACACAAGAGAAAGTGTCAAGATCCCTGAATTTTGGGATCAAATCAAACAGTCTACGCTATCTATGAAAGTCTATCATATATCATAATGGAAAAAAGAAATAAATAATACTAATTATGATTACGATATTTTATTTTATACCTCATTCTCATGGAAAGAACTCAAATTCTTATAGTTTTGAACAAACTCATCCTTGCTCTTGAATTTGGTAGGATCAAGGAAGTGGAGCAAAGCCCTATAAAACAGGAAGAGTGGGTGGAGAATGTTATACAAAAATGAAGAAACAGAAAATAAAATATCAGGTAGCAAAAATAAAACCTATTCAGAAATCAATAGAGTGCACATGTAATCATGAACCACAAATCAAAACAGTCTCCAAAAAAAAAAAGACAATTCCACAGGGACAACTCAGAATTTTAGTTTCTTCTCCTCATTCACCTACCCTAAGTCATAAGGGTAAATGTTAGAGTAAGCTAACTTGTTTTAAACTAAGGCTCTAAGTTGAGCATGAGTTCCTTTAGTTTTATGAACTAACTATGGTCAGTCAGCGTAGTGTTAGTTAGGATCAGTTGAGAATAACCACATACATTCACTCTAAGGAATTCACACATCAAGAATATTGAAGTTTCAGTTGCAGCTATCTCTCTTAAGTCTTATCTTCCCTTGCAAACAATCTTTCTTCGGTAATCAAACTCTAAAAGTGAGCATGCACAAAGATGCAGCATAATATACACAGCAATGAACATGTGAATATGAACAAGCATGCAATAGCACCCTTGAGGAATGTCAATGTTAACTCTTTCAATATTGTATGCAGATCAGTTAACCATGTAAGCTACATTAAATGGATTAATACAAAGGAAGGATATACAAATAACTCGTTAGTTACTCAGTCATGCATCAAGTAGGTAATTATATGCATGTTCAGCTGCCACTAATAGAGAGAGAATCATGTGGGTGGAAGGTACTCAACATTTACTTATCCATACAAAAAATATTAAGAAATCTAACAAATCCACGGAAGATCTAAGTTTACGATTAACATGTCTTCTAAAAAAGGAAAATATTACTATTACCATAGCTCTTCAACACTGTTTTGTAAAGGAGTGCCGGTGATGAGCAACTTATTCTTGGTGCTAAATTCCTAACGAGCATCACAAAAAAAAAAAACATTAAGAGAAGGTTTACCTCAACAGCATAAACAATAAGTCAACATTAAATTGAGGAAAGTTACATACTAAAAGTGATGTATACAACTGTGCCTCGCTATTTTTTAGTCTATGAGCCTCGTCTACCATCAGATAATTCCATTTGATCTTGGAGAGAACAGCCTTATCTTTCAAAATTACTTCATATGTAGTCAACAGTGCATTGAATTTTATTGGTTTACCAGGCTTTTTGTCATTATAAAACTCATACTGTTGACAAACCTGTCATAAAGATTCAAATGCAAAAAAAAATTAGAAACAAAAAAGACTAGCTGTGATTACAGATTACACCATCTGCATGTAAATCACTATAAACAACAGTATGAGTCTATGTTTATTAACTTTCAGCTATTAAAAAGTGGAACAAAACAGATCATTTCAATTGAAAGATGTGTGTATCAGAACTACAACTACTTACTGAGCTAAGAAAAATACAAAAATGGCCAGTTTATCTTCTCCAAAGACAAACTAACTCGAGATCACCTCATTTTGTGATCTGTCAGATTTTAAAACTTTAAATTTCTTTCCTCGTAGCATCAGTGTGATTAAACACATGATGGAAAAAAAAAATAGCACTCGATGAAATTCATATCTAAAGCTACATCTTCTCCTCCAAAGCTAAACCAGAATATAATGAATTAACTTGGGACTTGAAAATATTCCTAGAAGACAGGATGCGTACTGTCTGACAAAGTACAAACATATAATGATGTTGTACATGTTCTTACACCATATTGAAGGATGCTTCCCAATTCCACCAGCGCATAAAGACTAGATATGTTGGACATAGGAGCTGAGTTATTACTTTAGAAATTTAGTTGTAAGGGACAGTGAAGGAATAGTATAGCAAAACCTAGTGCAAGCTCGTGAGAGCTTGCTATAGGCCTTCCCTTACTCTAGCAAACCCGTGTAACTAACTTTCAAAGCAGATAGAACAGTTGGAACAAACTGACTGACAAGCGTCAGTCAACTTTGACTAGCAACCTGCTGTAGCAGGTTTAGTGCTAGGGCCTATATATAGTTGACTATCAGTTGTAATCATTACACAATCAATTGAATACAGATAAGATTCCAAGAGAATCATGAGCAATTTACATAATCCTAACAGTGCACCCTTTTGAGGTTATCTCATTCAGCATGCATGTCTGCAGTCTAATAAAAGTTGCTGAAATATATTACATATCTGATAGATTTTCTAGTTTCATTTGCATATGAACTGAAAACTCATAAAGAGATGTCTCACCTCTCGACTTGCTCGAGTACCGACATATACAATAATATTCATATCAGGAAGCCACTTCCTGAATTCTTTGGCCCAGTTTGATAAAGTAGACAGCGGCACAACTACAAGAAAAGGGCCATGGATTTGCTGGGCATTCTGTATAAGGAACATAAATAGTAAATACATGTGTTTATTACATTGCAAGGGCATTTGTAACCAATCAGATAATTGATACTATACCTGTAGAAAACCAAGCATCGATACTGATTGAACAGTTTTCCCAAGACCCATTTCATCAGCTAAAATGACATTTGTATCATTTCTCCAGCTTCAAATGCAATAGACATAGTTTTAGAAGACCAAAAAATAAATAAATTCAATACAAACATACATGCATACCTGTTAACAAGAAAATTCAAACCCTCAAGTTGATAATCACGGAGCTTTCCACCCATCAACCATTCAGGCTGTTCCTCAAGCTTCCGCAAACTTGCTAAACATCACAGCCACGGATTAAGATCGGAATTTAAATAGATAATGTTATATAATATTTAATATATGAACTATAGAAACTAGATTATTGTCCATACTGTCCTAAAAACCAAATAACTAGTAAAAGGAAATAGGCTTCAGAAGACAAAGGGATATGAAAGGGAACTATAAGAAAATGTAAACCGCGCCCCCAGGAGGAAAAGGAAAAAATCATTGAAATGCTTCAATGTGAGCAAAATAATCACAATTTAGAATGGATATATCAAATAAATTGCTACTAATCTAATTTGTAATTAAAAAGTAAGACATGTCAATTTTGCCCAAAAATAGAAAAAGAAATGGAAAAGAAAGTATATTTTAAAAAGAAAGTGTTAGGATGCCTAATGGAGTGAACTGAAATGTAATGGAATGGTTACTCTATCAATGTTTGGATGTTATAATGATAGAATAGATAAAAAGACTTGTTCTCTGCTAATTCCATTCCCCCCAAAATGGAAGGGGAGGAAACTGCAGTGTAATGCAGATAAGTGCACTGTATACATTGAATTTGAAATCTTAGAGGGAGCGCAGCCCCACACAACCCACTCTGATTAGGTGGATTGGCTGACCTACTTTTTAAAAATAATTAAAAAGATACAGAAAAACAAACAATACACCATTTGAAAAGAATTGAGCACAAAAAGAATAACAATTTTCATGCATCTTTTTTTTAGAAAGAAAAAAGATACAATGGTTGGAGTCTTTTGTGGTAACGATAGTCTATTATTTTTACGGTAACTTCGCCTCCTCTTGATTTCTAAAGCTTACAGCTTTATGCTTTAGCAGGGTTATGGGTTTTCAAACAATGACTTCAAAGAGCAACACATTTATCGGTCTTTAAATACGAATCACCAACTTTGGACTAGTCGATGAGGGTCCAAACAGAGAGGGCTGGCGACAGGCGGCATACCACTGTGAACGTGTGACATTGCAAGTCGGCGGTGAGAGATGGCTGGCTGTTTGTGGCAGACGGCAGTTGTCGCGAAGGCTGGCCATGAAAAAAAAAAAGGCTGGCAGTAGTTGGGAAAGGGCGCGCTTATGTGAAGGAAAAGGGGAGGCATTTTGTAAGGGGGATGTTTCTGTTACGTAATCTGTGGGAAACAAATTAAAATAATGGTTGACCAACCTCAATCTGGCTCAAACCCGTCTCATCTCATAGGTTGAGTGGGATCGGTATTATCGATTGCAGATGGCAGACGGCCAAAAATCCGCCAATTCCACCATAAAAGGCAGGGCTCCACTATCCTTCACAAATTGGCAATGGTGATTGTTAAAAAACTGCCACTGCAATCTTCCACAGCTGCTATTTTATCACAATAGGTGGCATGGGTCCAAATAACAGGTTAAGGTGGATCCTACTCTTTTTTTTTTTGGAATCTGACCCACTGGTGAGCCGGATTGGCTCAGAGGGCACACTTCATATTGAGAGCTCTAGCTCCGATTGGGCTAGGTCTTCAGAAGTTGAGTGGTCTCAAAGGTGCTTTCTTTGGTGGGGTCTCTAAGGCAGCGGCAAAAGCAGTGACACAAGACCATCTGTACTGTTAAGGTTACTCTTAAGGCAATGAGAACTGCAGTACAACAAAGGCAGTGGATTAAAGGTTCCACGATGAAGGAAAGACAGGTTTTCTCTGCAATTAAGGCGGAAGACTCTCCCTGATTCAAAGCTCTAATACTAGCTTGATAGAGGAGAAAAAAGTTATTTGTATTTCACTTGATTGAAAAATTAGAGAGTAGATACACTTTTTATAAGCTATAATAAATTTATCCAAATTATCAAGTTACAAGAAAATAAAATTTACATAAAAAAGTATAGTAGTATACAATCAGCCCCTAATTATGGTAATTACAATAAAGTACAAATCCTGATCTTTTTAGCATAGAAAGTTATGTTAGTTGGGTCTCAGGATCAGGGTCAGGGTAAGCATCAAAACACACAAAACGCTTACAAGGGTACTTACGATTACCAACCAGCAAGATCCTCACATTGGCAGCAGGATTTGAACTCGCACCCTTGTGGGATGTGAGAGTCACATCCTTACCATGTGGACCAACATCCGTCGACAATAAACATCCTAACTATGCATATGACCCCACACAAACCTAATAAAACCGAAAAGATATGTACCTTTGCTCTTCTTGCGCTGGGAATCTACCACCTTTCCTTGAACTGACATTGCAGCCTCTCGAGCCTGTTCAAATACAGAAGAATAAAAACTTTATGAAATATTATCCCAACTATCATATATGAATCTTCCTTATGCATCCATTACACACCATAGAAAAACATTAATAATATATGAATCTTCCTTATGCATCCATTACACGCCATAGAAAAACATTAATACAACAACCACCACAAAGCCTATTGCTGATGGACATAGAGGACAAACCTCGAGACTACCACCAGGTCACCATTCTAAGCACTAATTTCAACCAAACATGCTTAACACTGGGCTAAGATGCAGTGGAACTCAGCTAAATGAACGGAGATATCTTATTACAGAAGAACAAAAATGCAAGCAGTCAAATATGAAATCCAAGTTGAGAAAAACTATCAGAAATTCAAACTTCTTTATTGGGAGAAGATTACTCCAAGAGAGTTTGATATAGTATCCCTAACATATGATATACTCCCTCCGTCCCATAATAACCAAGTCTTTTGTTCATTTCACGCATATTAAGAAAAAGTGTGTAAGTGAAAGAGAGAAAAATTGTTGAGTGCCTTGTCAAGTATTGGTGCATTCCCCATTATCATAAATGCAAAGTAGAATATATTGAATTGGGAGTGATGAAAGTAGTATTAATTAGACGTTATACTCGGAATCATACTTCTGCTTCCTAAGTTCACTACAAATTTCTACCTCATTGTAGCCAAGCCTTCTTAATTTCTACATGCTCAATACATGCCAAATAGTCTGATAAAAACTGCGGTATTGAATCCAGTCAACTAACGAATAAACTTCGCAAAACCAGCAGTATAATGAGAATAAATAAATAAATAAGATAGGTAACTACCTTATACTCATCGATCGAATGTTGAGCAAAAGCGATATCAATGTCCTTTTCCCTGATACAATAAATAAACAAACAAAATGTGAGAACCACAAGGTAATATTAATACATAATAAACATCTAATTACTGCACAAGTGCCTGCTAAATAAGGACTTAAAACTCTAAACTACTGTGTAAATACGGTGCATAGATGTTCTACCCATCCTCCTTTCTACTCCCTCCGTCTCAAATTATTTGTCCGTTTTATAATACCAATACAACATTTATTATCTTTTTCCACTAACATACGCTTATTTAATGTTTTTCGATCATCTATAACTACTCCACTAACTATAATTAATAAGAGTGTTTTAGTAAATGATACATATTTTGCCATTAAAATCATCAACATTATTAATCATTTCCTTAATAACCGTGTAAAATTCAAATAGGACACCTATTGTGAGATGGAGGGAGTAACATGTAGACAACGGATGCACAGAAATGTACAATAATAAATGTACAAAGTTAATGTAATGTACCAAGTCACTTCAGCATAAGATAGTCCTTGCCACTTGACCAGGTATTCTGGGACAACATTGCCAGAATTATCTTTACTTATCCTATCTGCAATTATTCTTTCCACCTGAATATGCAAATATCCAAATTTATCAAAGATTTCAAGAAAAAGCAAAGACAGTATTTAATTATGCAAAGCAGGAAGGGAACCTGACTGTTCTGCCTGATAATTTCTAAATCCATCTCCTTGCTCACATCATAGACCTCAATCTGCATACAGGAATAAATAATGTTTAAAACTAAACACAAACTCTAAGATATCATGTACTAGTGGTCATTTATTTAACTGATAATGTCATGGTAGAAGAGTGATCTATAACATTATAAGGTTGAAATGTATGGAAAACTCACAAGCAAGAAAGAGTATGTATATGTTCAGCTAAGCAGGACACATCAATATACATTTTATTTCATGATACAGCTATAGATTAAGCAATAGGTTAAAGAAAATAAACTAAGAAAACAAAATAAGAAGAATAAGAGGTAGAAAATGCATCAGAAAGTGAGGGTGACATGCCAAAGGTCATCCTACACAATGTATGGCCCAATTAGATAGACCTTTATCCAAAGCTGATTGCACTAAAACAAGTAACATGCAAATGAACTTCTGTATGCAAACTTTCAGTAACAAGTGAACTGATAAACAATATCCTCCAAAAAAATCAGCAAGGTCTTCTATGGTATTTATTATAATATCAAGATCTATAAAAATGAACTAGAGCGTCTAAAACTAAGTCTTCTACCAGCTGATCACAAATATTTACCTTCTCTCTTGAGATTGCTCTCCGGTACCTGATGTCCTCCATTATTTTCTTTGTATAATTTGTTTGTTAATTGGAAAGCATTCAAGTAAAATGATTGATAATATTAGGATCAGTTTTGTATCAAGTCGAAATATGAAATGTTTGTGTTCACTGTGTTTGTTAATTTTTCACTATGATTGTTTTCGTTATATAGTGATTCGATCTTAATTTGTGATGTTGATTTGCTTATGTGTAATGCTGCTGGCGACATTGAATCAATGTCAACATTGATCTTAAATAGTTCTTATTCAAACTCTAATTCATTTTGGAGATTTTTGTCAAGATATTTTAGTAAAAATTGTTTGGATTGCTTGTAGGAAAAACTGTTTATTCATATTAACAGTTCAGTTCAAAGAATATTGTAAGAGTTCAAACAGAACTGAAAAAAAATCATTTAAGTTAACATTAATCCAGTTCAGTTTTTTTTTTAAACGAAACAATTCACCATTTAGAAGAACCAGTTCAGCTGAACTGAACTTTGCCCATCCCTATGCCACAAAGCTCGACCTTATAAGCAGGCATGATAATCTCCATAACCTTTCATTTAGATTTTGCAATTTCAACTCTATTCTTATGTTATTGAAAATTATAATTCATTTTCTTTTCTTCTTTCGTTTGCTATATATAGATGGAGGAAGAAGAGCAACCACATCCACCCCTGCCACTATAACCACCACAGCCACGGTATGCACCACGGTCAACTAGAAGAGGACCTAAAATAACAGTCCATCACTCTTTCTTCGTTCCGATGCCACAGACTCAGCGGCCTGATGGACAACTGCAGTTAGACCCGCCTGCTGATCCTAATCTTCCGGACTCAGCGGCCCGATGGACAACTGCAGTTAGGAATGTGGCATCAATTGGAGTTTTTCTGTCTCTTGTGTTCCTTTTTCCGTGAGTTATGTAGTGGTTGTTAGAAGAAGTAAGAATAGAGTAGCTCATGACCTTGCAGACAATGTAGGAACTAATTTGTGGTGGGGAAATGTCCCTGAACCTGTACCATCTATCTTTTGTATTGACTTAACTTCTATGAATGAATGAGATGTTTTCTTGGCAATTCTTTTTTTACTGATCCAACAAAAAAAAATTATTTCATTAATTTTATTTCATTAATAATAAATAATACATAGGGAAGTGCTTTACAGATTTTTTTTTAAAAAGGAAAGTGTATTACTGACGGATTTTAAATTGTTTGTTTTATTGGTCACTTGATTACTGGCGGATTTATTGGCCAGTACTTTTGGTTGAATTTCTTGGTTTACGTTACA
>Ga0315915_1003003_pt1 | contig 21482 bp, 23 predicted proteins | sample MpolbnodulesMG_FD_207738 | JGI IMG/M metagenome (GOLD analysis project Ga0315915, IMG submission 207738) | Medicago polymorpha root nodule microbial communities from Los Angeles, California, United States - branched nodules | ecosystem: Host-associated > Plants > Roots > Nodule | place: USA... | reverse complement strand
AAAAAAAACATCACAGACAGTATTAGATTAATACTGGCAAACTTTACTTTTTATTCAAAATAAGATGCATAAACTACCAATAAAAAATAAAATGACACGAAACCGTTCAATAGAAAAATAAAAACCTTTCCCGCAATTACTGATATTTGATGATCCTAAGAATTCAGTAAGTTCCATTCTTAGTAATCCATCTTTGTAATAATTACACCCAATTACTAATGTACACGTAATTCACTTCACTTTGGCTCCCATGTGCCTTCCTTGGCTGCTTCTGTGTATGTTGGAGCAATTCATATGACTTTGAAACTAGCGTGAGTTAACTCACGCAAGTGTTAATTCCTGCGTGAGCTAACTCTCGTATTTGTAAAAACTAAGTCTAATTTTTTTACACTTGCGTTAATTAACTAACGCAGAGGTATTTTTGAAAGTTCAGCTGGATGGAAGCGAAATGTGTTGGACGAAGAGCAGTAATCAATAAAATATTGATAATAAAATATTTTTCCGAAACTATTATAAAACAATCTAAGAGGTTTTTGAAGGAAAAAAGTTGTAAGAAGTCAGGCCTTGAATAATTGAAAAGTTAAGATATGAGGCTGGATTCATAGCCCGCAAAGGAGTTCAATTCCTTCCCTCGACATAAATGATATCGAGTTTTTGGAAGCTTAAAAAAGCTATTTTAAAGATGGTTACTACTAGAATTCAAGAAGACACAAGATGGTTACTACAAATTTAACTACTCCATGATAATCTACTAACGTTACTTCAAAATTCAAATCAAACATGCATTACAACAACCAATTGTGTGCAATTTATTTACAATTGTAAATATTCTATTAATATTATTAAACCATGATAAAATAATACTCCATCCGTCCCATAATAACTGAACCATTTGCAAAAATATATTGTCCTAGAAAATTGACTCATTTCGCTTTTTCATACAATATTAATTCTTTTTTTCAATTATAAGACTACTTACTTTCACCACTTCCAATTCAATATATTCTACTTTACATTTATGATAAAGAAAAATGCACCAATAGTTGATAAAGACACTCAAACCCATTATTATCTCTTTACACTTTTTTTTAATAAGTGTGAAATGAGTCAATGACTCAGCTAAAATGGGACAAAGATGTTTGATGTCAAAAAAATAAAACATTGTGACAATGATCGATTATGTTTGAAACTTATAAAATAGTAAAAAAAAAATATATACTAAATTGTAAGTATTATTAGAAAAATTTAAAACCCAAAATAATAGTTTAATGTAATATAACATACTAATAAAAAAGCATGTATTAAAATATTTGTATGTAGTTGATTTAGTTCAGCTTTGAAAAAGAAAACTGAAATCAGTCTGAGTGGTTTTTACAAAGGATATTCAACTTTTTTTTTTTTTGGTCAGGCAGGATATTCAACTTTATATGTTATTTTATGTTATTTTTTATTTATTTTGGATTGATTTTTGGTTTTAATTTGGATTCATTTGAACATGAGCACCACTAAAAAAACATTATGCAACATTTTCTTGTACACTTGTCCAAAATACCCTTAACATATTCTCCCTTTACTCCAACCTTTTTTTTTACAAGCCCAACTTTCAGTTGTATAGATCCTGTTTTGAACTAAGTCAAAGTTTAATCCACAAAAGATCCACAATCCAACTAAGTCAACCTCACCATGCTCAGGTTTATCAACAATTTGTTTGACCTGGTCTATTCTTATCCCTATTAACATTTTGGAAAGACGGTGTCATGAGGTTGAGATGGTAGTAAATTATATTTCTCTTATCCCACTTTTATGATTCGTTGAAAGTATTTATTTTCAAACCAATTAGTCTAATGTAAAGTGAATTTTACGATTACGATTCAAAAAATTACAAATTATAAAATTGATTTTTATGTGTTATACTTTTTTTTGGTTTGATTAATTTTGCAAAGCATGGTGATCTTAGCTTCAACGTAGTTTCCATTTTCCAATACCTTCACAGTGCCTTTATGCATAAAGAAGCCTGTGGGGGTCACCCATGTGGACATGCAGAGACCACCCCGCAACTCGGTTTTGCGAGGTATCACCCTCCCAGAACACAACACCAAGTTGCGGGGTACACCTATCTTAATTCGAAATAATATTTAAATTAGCAAAAGAATTATCATAAAATCTTCTCACAGCCATTTTATTACTTTCTTCATCAAACTTACCACCTCACAACTTCTCTATAAATACCATGCATCTTCAGTTACCATCTTCATTCACATTTTCCCACAAACTTCACTCTCAAATTTCTCAGTCTTGCATATAGTTTTCTCATATTTCCTTTCTTCTCACTCAATGGCATATTTATGGATGGAAGAAAATCATAGGTCTAGACCATAATACATTAAAAAATGAGTAACATTTTTATTTTGTTTTTAATATTTTCATTTTTTTTTAATTTAGTTTATATATTAATTTCTGTGTTTTTTTAGTTTATATAATATTTTAGTTTTTCTATTATTTTCTCTTATTTATTATTTCAGTTTATTTTAGTCCATTTTATATTTAAATACTTTTTGGATTTCGATAACATGTTTATTTGTTTAATAGTTATTAATTAGTTACAAAGTGCTAGTACATTATATTATATATTCATTTCATTCATATTTGTGTATTTTTTAACCGCTAGCTAATTCATTTGATTTCTCCTAAAAAATTTATAAATCATATTTGATGAAAACTATTTTGAGCCATGTCAAAACAAGATGAAAACTCATTTTAGTGCCCGTCAAGCTTTAAACTATTAATTAAACTGAAATAATAAAAAAACAAAAATATATAAAAAAAAATGTTATAGAAATTTAGGCAGTCCTAGTATAGTAATATGCTAAGTTAGAGATCCAAGCTTTAATAATTTTTGTTTACTTATTAATTATATTTTTTTATTATATTATATCTTTTTTTTTGCTGTTAGGATGATCAAAGCAAAAAATTGGTGTCTCGTACGCAATCCAATCATGTACCAAGTCCATATATCAGAGACTACTTAAAACAAGCCGGGTTTCATCATGGTTGTGAAATAGAAAATTATAAAATGGATAAAGGTAATCCTAACAGCTCTAGTTGAACGATGGAGACCGGAAACACACATTTTTCATTTTCCGACGGGTGAATGTACCATTACATTAGAAGATGTATATATGTTATTAGGTTTAATGTTGGAGGTTTTCCCGTGACTGGCATGACAAGCATTGGCTGGTCATTATGTGAATTGTTGGGAGTTGAAATTCCAACGGAGGCGAAAGATGGTAATTTTTTGAAAATACTGTGGCTAAAAAAAACATTTATAGGCCTCGCTGAAGATGAGTCAGTTGACAAAAAAATACAACATACTAGAGCGCACATCTTAATTCTTATTGGCGGTTTTTTTATTTCCAAATACATTTGGAGATACAGTGTACACTGCAGTTTGTTGACTTTGTTGCCTGATTTTAACCAGACAAGACAATATAGTTGGGGATCAGCAGTTTTGGCTACCCTATATCGAGGCTTGTGCGAAGCATCACAAGCCGGGTATGCAACTCTGTCTGGATGTACTTTTCTTCTTCAAGTTTGGGCATATTCTAGGTTGGATTATATCGCTCCCCAAACTCGCAAAGAATTCACATTTCCGTTCGCAACATAGTGAGTATAATTAATTATTATTCTTTTTTTAGTAATTTTCCTTCACATTCTCTCTTTAGAAATTCATTTTAACTTAGTTACAGATTGATTTATATATTTTGTTAGATGGACAGGACGTGGTGCAAATTACTATAAAAATCCAAGGCATTCCGTCCAGAGCTTCCGGCTGCTTCTTGACCACATCCAACATGATCAAGTAATATATCCTCACTTTTTCATATAGTTCTTTAGAAGAAGAAAAAAACAATAACAATAAACTAACAAATCTCTTGTATGCCAGTTTATATGGAGGCCATACCGTGAACTTGAGTACGACACTCCAGAGGACTTTTGGTTATGGTCTGCAACCACATATCTTATCTGTTTTGACAAAGTAGAATGACATCCAACAGATAGGGTCAAACTCCAGTTTGGTTTGCCCCAAGATATACCAGCTTCCCCAAGGGACATGCGATCGTACCACCATGTAGACAAGCGAACTAAGCATTGGAACGTCTCATATCAATCATTATGGCCAAATGAGTGCGAACATTGGTTGAATCGACTTCAATGGGTTTTAGATGGTATGCCGCACCCCGTGTGGAGAAGACCAACAGCCGAATATATTCATTGGTTTAAAACAATATGCAATCCAAATGTACATATTTGTGAACATCATTGCCCCCCAGAAACACAGCTAACCACAACCACCGTATAACAAGATGAGGAATGTTGATTCAAATATGGGTTTGATTGGGAAAATCTCTAGTTAAAGGATCGAATTTAGAATTCCTCTATATCTTTCACACACTTAGCTGAAAATTGAGAAATCCTATATTTGTTTACTGCTAATTGAGAAATCCTATGTTTTTGTTAAATTTGTATTGTATTTTCATCTTCTTACTGGATGCCATTAGTCTTAAAAGAAATATGATTACAGTTAGAAACATGAATATCAACAATTAGATTAGATTGGTGTAATGTTGTCTCTTGTGTATATGGCATGATTTTTGACGGTATGCTTAGTTTAATGTTATTTGTCATCAGAATTTGATGTTTGTTACTTTCATAGTTACCGCAATTCTTGATTACAGCTAACACTCTTATTATACAACCCAATAATTGTATTGCATCTGTATTTTTAAAATTAAGAAAGGATCATGCCGTGTGCGTGATTAGAGATTTTTCAAGCTACATGTGTAGACTTGTACTTAACTGGCATGCTCTTGTACCGGAAAAAATACTACTTATGATTGAGATAAACCGATTAACTTGTTTGCAGCATCCAACAATCATGAAAAATGTTATACTGTTGGTTTGAACCTGAATGAAAATGACCATTTGGATTGTTGGAAGAGTTGAGTTTCAAAAAAGTTATTTATTTATTAGGGGGATAGCTCAATATGCTGATGTAGGCTCGTCCCACTACAATTTTTTATGTCCCTGTAAATGGCTTCAGAATTCAATTTCTTGATAACACATGATTTATATTGGTGAAATTGACTTGAGTTATAGATTACTTGTAATACAAGCAATATTATTGTCTTTCTGTTTGATCCCTTAGAAGTTAGATCATTATGATAATAACAACTATTCCACTTCAATCACTTCTGTTATATCTTTAACTTTTTGTACATAATTTTCTTTACATCTTGATTTTCACTGATTTACAGAATCACCATTTGTATACATGTGGTGCTCAAGAGTCATTGGCCTCTCTGGAATTGACGGAACCTCAATATCTCCTTCTAACATCTTCAAAGCATCCAAAATTGTTGGCCTTGAATCAGCTATTACATGAGAAGACAGAATTCCAACCAGCAAAAACCTCTCCATTATATTTCTACTATTGGATTTTCCATCATCCACCAATATAGAAGCATCCAAAGCTTCTGCTAGGTTTCCTGATTTCATTAACGACCAAACCCAATCTGTGATCAAGAAATTAGGTGTTCCGGATGAAGACAACTTGAGAGCTTTTCTTCCACACATAATCTCCAAAACAACCACACCAAAGCTATAGACATCGCTCTTCCCGGTTAGTTGACCATAGAGTGCATATTCTGGAGCAAGATATCCGTAAGTTCCAGCTACTCTTGTATTTAGTTGAGACCTACTTTCACTGCTTTCTTTCGCCAGCCCGAAATCTGCAACCCTTGCTCTCATATCTGCATTAAGTAGTATATTGGTGGCTTTGATATCTCTGTGATAAATAGCAGGTTTAACTCCAAAGTGCAAATAAACCAATCCACTTGCCACATCCAAGATTATATTTTTTCTTTGAGGCCAAGTCAACAATTTCTTTTCGTTTTTGTTGTCCATGGATGGAAAGATATAATCTTCAAGGTTACCATTTGGCATATAATCATAAACAAGATACCTATTTTTGTGCTCTTGATTATGATCCTCATTAACCACACAACACCCTCTTAGTGGCACTAGATTGCGGTGCTTCAAGTTGCCAATAATCTCCACTTCGTTATAGAACTCATCATCCCCTAGAAAATCAGATTCTTCCATGCATTTAACAGCAACAGTTGTGTTATCAGGTAGAATGCCCTTGTAAACTATCCCAAATCCACCTCTACCAATATAGTTTTGGAGTGAGAAATTGTCAGTCGCCTTTACAAGGTCATCAAATTTGAACCAAATTGATCCTATTTTTGGTCTCAATCTTGGGCCGGACCTTTGTTCACTTGGATCGGCAAGGTCTAGAAAATTTTCAGTACTTATTCTCTTTATCCTCCTAGTGTGCCAAAAATAGTAGGCAAACAAAGAGAACATGATAACGATGAATCCGACTGAAACTCCAATTAACCCAAAAACAAGAGCATGATAGCTCTTTTTTCTGGAACCCACTTGAGAATTAAGAGGCAATTCAAGAATGCATGACATAGCACCGTTGCTTTCAGGGCCAAACTCATTCACAACTCCAACAATATAAATGATGGTGAAGTAAAAGCAATCTTTGGAATGTGAACTATTACCATCAATTTGATTCAGTGTCTCTTGAACCTTTAGTCCCTGGTTAACACATGCATCGCAATTGGTAGAAACACTAAGGTCTGGTTTACAAGAAGTGTTGAACAATGGTGCAGGACCAACCCTGCTGATCCAATCTTGCTTAGATTGAATACGAGCACATATGTTGGGAGTGATAACAAATTGAAGTGGATCAAAGCATGAAGACACAAGGTCATTGTTAAGTGAAAGGGAACTGAGCTTAGTTTGGAAGTCTTGAAGGCATGATGTGGAGGTAGGGAGGTTTGGGAGTTGGAAAAGAGAGTTCTTGTTGAGATTTTTTGCTAGTGCTAGGCCAAAAAGGGACAACAAAGTTTGACAACATAGAGTTGTTTGTGCTTTGTTTTGGGATTGCAAGGGTTGGAAGTTAAGGCATGTAGAGGTGTTCCAAGGAACTCTTAACACATAATTCATGTCAACTGGACATGAAGAATTTTTGGCAGAAGGAGAGGGTGCTGCTGAGATTGAATTTGTAACCATAACAAAGATCACTAGAATCACAGAAATGGACTCCATATGTATGACACTTTATGAAATCTTAGCTATTTGTGCTGTCTTAAGGCTTTATGTTTTTTGGGGTATTTATGCATGTGGTGTGAGAATTGATTTGGGGTATAGTTGACTTGACTCATTGACTTATCTGGAAAAATAAATTCTACACAAAACAGAAGAACCGATCATGGTCATGGTCTTGTTTCATCATTTAAATTCTTGTTTGGCTAGAAAACTGAGTTCAACGCTGCAATGAATTTTGAGAAAATGTCATTTACCAATAAAAAGGGCAAATACACATTTAAGAAAAAGTGAATTGCTAATTATTTTTTTTTGAAGGACAATGAATTGCTAAATGAAAAACTATTCCCTTCATAGATTCCCTTCATAAAAAAATAATCTTATTTGAAAAACTAGTTGTGGTCTATCCCTCCCATTGATTTAGACCCAACCTATTGGTAATGAAAAACTAGGTTTATTCACACATCGAATCAAATTTTACCATTTCATTGTTTGAGTAGATATTTTAAAAAAATTAACATTATGATAAATGATAGATGTTTGAATCTCTTAACTATTTAATTCGATCATATGTTGTATATGGAAACATAATATTTTGAAATAGGTATTTAAAAGAATAATAGTTATCTTTAATTATTTAATTAGTTTTTAGTCTAGTTTGGTTTACAGAGAAAATGCTTGAAAGCTGCAGGCTTTTGTTTGAATCGACTACGATGTTATTTTAAGTTTTTTTTTTTTTATAGTTTTTTTAAGTTTTTTTTTTTGTATGCTTGTTAAGTTTATAGTGAGATTTACTTTTATAATAGGTGTTATTTTGTCATTAGATGTGACTGGTGTTTTCTCAATGAATAAAAAAAATTCAATAGGTTAATTTTTCAGATTTGATTTTCTTAAAAAAGGTCATAGAAATTTAATTTCAATGATAGAATTAAGATCCAACTGGCGTAAATGAATGGTTGACTCAAAATTAAGATACAACCTATAGTCTGGTCAGTTTGGAGACAATGCCAGTTTAAAAACAATACCGTGGTAGACTTCATTGAGTAAACTGATGCTAATTAATGAGTTGGTTGGCCTTGAGAGTGAATGATATTTGTGGAGGTCATAATGTGTCTTTCTGCAAATCACTTTAGTTGTGGTTAGCAGAATTAATGCTCTGGAAGCTTTTGGCAGGGCTCTGCTTGACGGGGTAGAGTGGAATAAACCTTCAATTTTAATCTCTGTTTCCGAGTTGATTTTTGAAGGTTTTAAGAGGGTAACATCTATATTTTGACATATAATTAATATTTTAAAATTAAAAAAAATAAAACAACATGATAGTACATGGCACATAAGCTTCACCGGCGAATTGCACGAGCACATGCTTTCGACTATGCTCAGTTTCTTTTTTTGATTGCTATGCATGAATATATTCACTTCTACTACCCAACAACATTTATTGATTATCATCATACTTGACCATAATAATAATGATGACGTCAACATTTCATGCCCAAAAATCAAGAACTTGAACTACCAGATGGCGGACGCTGTTGAGAAAGAAAAGGTACTTCAACTATTGTTCCAATGATGTTGTCTCCAACAATTACACTGTCTCCTTCTGAAGCAGTTTGCCTCTTGATGTAACCTAATCCGAAGTGTTCCAATGGCTTCCTTCCAGAGGTGTAACTAGTCAATTTCCCAACCTGCAAAGTTTGCGAAAACCATTAATTTTCTGCCAGCCTATTCAAGAGGGAATTGTAGGATTGCAAAGGGCATCTCAACATCACTAGCACTAGCGTGCTGATTCATTGTACAAGATGTTTCTCAAGATAAATGTTATAGAAAAAAACTCTTTTCAAGTGAATTTGTCTCTAACAATTTCTTGCATTAAAAGTTAATAATACAGAATGTGAATAGAATTTAGAATTGGTTTCAATTATGATGCATTTTTAACTGAATCAATGATAGATATAACCTTAATAGAAAAATTTAGAATCAATTTTGTTTTAAATGTTCCTTATCTAATGTTATAAATGCAGGTTTCGCAAGGTATGGTTCAACTGGGAATTACTATGTACAAATGTCGATATTTTCAACCAAAGAAGACATTAGGTTTGAAAATAGAAAATGCGAACATTTTTTAAAAGAAAATCATAGCACCTTTTTTCCATCAACGGTAATAGTACTACCAGGTTCTGCGGCTGCAGAAAGATGAAAGCCCCATAACCTCTGTTTGACTCCATCATATGTTATGAGCCTGGCTATAGTCTCCTGTCCTTTGTAACAGCCTGAGAAAATCAGAATCGGACTAAGTATCAGCAAGGCTTAATATTTTATGCGGATTGATAGAGGAAAAAGAGCACTCAATGTACCCTTGTTTAGAGAAATTGAGTTCCATAGACCGGCCTCCAGGACATTGAATTCGTTTGTGAGCTCCATTCCAGGAGCAGGCCTTCCTGAGAAGTCAAGATACAATCAAAATCATATTGAATCAAACTATATATATACATGAGAAAAATGAATATAAATTAAATTTCAAATTATTTCATTTCAATGATTTACCAAGTTTCATAATGTAAGGCTTTCAGCCTCAAAAACAAATATTGTATGATTAGTGATCTTGTAGTGAATACGTAACAGTTTATTCTTAAACAGAAGGCATATTGAAACAAACACTGGTTATTCTTAAACAGAAGGCAAGTTCGGCAGTCCAGAATTGACTTTCTCAGAAGCCATATGTAACAGTTTATAAATGCTTCTGTTGTATTCTTCTAGCACTAAAAGCCTTCATGGGCTAGACACATTTCTTACTCATAAATATATAGATATAGGCGCTGGTAGTACCTGCTGTGGCTTGAATGAAATAAAGCCTAGAAAAATGAGGAAAACTGTCACAGATGTGGAGAAACTTTTGCCGGTAAATAATAACAACGTACCACGGAACATGGCCAAGATAGTTTGGAGGTTATAGTTTATTGAAATCGATACAGGCCTATAGGGAGATGGGTTGGAAGCGGCTCTATTAAATTCCAGAGCCTTTGAAAACACATACACATACTTATCTATGTAATGACTTAGTCGCCAAGACTTCTAGATTACAGCCCTAATCGGATATAGAAAGTGCCCAATTACTCATTATTAGGTAGACACTAATAAACTCCCTGATATGAAGGTGCGCGCTACTGGAGAACAGAAGGGATGTATAGGATCAGGGGTTCCAAGGTGTAACAGAATGGGCACGGCTTGCGTAATAAACTGTAAGTGTCGCAATCATTGTAGTCAGGATCGAGTGCTGGTTTGTAGAATCGTTCGATCCTACGTCCCAAGGCACCTCAATTGTGCCTTAACTTTACTCAGGTTTGCTTTTGCTCTGTTTTTCTTCTGCTTTCTCTGTTTTTCCTCTACTTCCTCTGTTATTTTGCTTGGTTCCTCTATTTTCTCTGTTTTTTTTTCTCAACTCTATCAACAAACTACCGATCCTACTTACGAATCGTGTTACGACCATCGTGTTTATGATTTTTTACCAGCCTACCGATCCTACTTAAGAACTTGAACCTGACTACATTGGTGGCAATCAGGGGATATGGGAGGGAAATTTAGTTATGGCTTGTAATGGTATATAAGGAGAGGGAAAGATAAATGGGGAAGGACAAGAGTGGTTAAAAAGATCGTGGGAGAGTACAATGCCTCTCAAAAGCTCGGGGTATCTTGTTCTGAATGTTCCATTTTAAATACATCTTAAAGCTATGGACATACACTATTGTCAGTTTTGGCAGTTGAATAATACATCATGCATATCTCATTGTCACGCAATCTGATCCAGTTTCTATCAAATACATAACTAAACTAACATTGCCATTCGAAACAAATATACATCCTTAAGAAAAATGAAAGGAAATGACTACAAGATATAGGCATACAATTGCCACCTAGTCTAAACAATTTAGTACCTCGGATAACCCGCAGCTTATTCCAAGCATTAGAACCCATTGCAACAGCCCCTTGAGCAAGAATAGCTTTCCAGACAGATGGAGCAGCTGCCGGAGACATCATCAATGAAAAACCACCTTCAGAAATGATATTTCCAACTCCTATAGTTATAGGCTGCTTATCAACCTACAAATTCCAAAAAAATATATATTTGAGAATTTTTAACAAGAATATTCACAGATAATGTAGGTCTTTAAGCTTTTTTCCAAAAAGGATAGATGAAAATACTTGGTATTGCTATTAAAATTTAACTGCTCCAGAAGCTGTGTATATTTAAGTTAAATTTAAATATACAAGTAATGTAAAAGAGGTAGCCATAGGATAATAGGAAAATGTTGCCAAAAGCAAAAGTCAGTAATATATTATCCATGCCTTTCTTTCTTTGGGAAGTATTTGTGAGAAACAAATACATGAAGTATAAAAGCATGTATTGAGCATGTAAGGTGTTTTTTGTTCAAAATAAGAAAGGTTAAGGCACACAGACATAACTTTGCAGTCATCATCAAACATACATAACCAGATATATCTTGTGAGAGAGAAACTGATGATACCCAAGACAACAAGTAATTACAAAATTTACTAAAAAATAACCAGTAAGGTGAAGCTTACATAAAAATGTTGATGAGTGCCATATGGTTTTCCAATAAGATCACCTAGGTTCAAGCTTTCCATCACCTGTTCATGTAATTATATTAAAAATTTCCGACTCTGTCATTCTCACAACTAAATACTGTGATAATGTATCTTACTTGGCAACTTTTGGGTCCCGCCAAAACAAATAAGCTGGTTTGCTTCGTGATGTCTTGAATCTCTACCTTATCAGCAAAAAATATGTACCTGGAAATCATTTCATATAAATCATTTAGTTAATGTTTTTGATAATATTCATCAGGAATGACAATTAGTTGTTCTTTTATCTTATTTTCGGTTTAACCTCCGTTGAAGAATCCTAACAGTACAATATACAAGTTACTTACTTGTTCAGCATTTTGGTAATGGTCCTAGAAGTCTCTGCTGAAACCACTAATGTTATTGCATTTTTCTGTCAAAGCAACAAGAGAAATTAGTCCAAAAAAAAATGAAAGCTAAGATATATTACATTGTAGAGAAGACAAGTAAAAATGAATTCTGAAAGAGAGATGAAAAGAAAATTACCATGATCCACGCATGTGCAATATCTATAGTTCGAGCTGTTGGTGTTACAAAAACAGTGTCACATCCCTAGGGATTTCAGTTAGAGATCCTATTACTTAATCCTGTATTATAATATGAAATATAAAAATGAATTGACAAGAATTTGAAATTGCAAATAAAACATAAATGCAGTCAAACAATGCTACATTCTTCCACGTACTTGCCCTGCTTGTAGACCCTCAAAGTTTGCAGTACTCTGGTTGTGAAGGAACTGAACGCGATCCTCTCCACTGACTGTATTTCAAGTTATCCAAAATATTCGTGTTAAAATTAAGAAAGCATAAAATCATGTTAAGTACAAACTCTCCCAATTGCTTACATTGTATGGATTAAGAGTAACTGAAATTTGTAAACGTGTATTTAAATTTAAAAGTTTTGGGAGGGTCTTCTTGTGAATGCATTGGTCTTATGTATAAGGCAATTGTACAGAAAATGCAAGTACCTCTTATCCGGCCGAAGTGTGAAAGATCCACAACCTATGTTATTAGATCGCACAGAATTAAATTAAGAAGACAATTGAATCCATTATCTAAGAAAGTGGTAATATACCTAGATAAGTAAATAAACATGCATTGAACTATAGAACTGAATCAACACTGTATTAGGTTAAATAAAAATCAACAGCATGTTACTGCAAAATATTATGTATAAACTGTGAAATTAATTCACAAGCCTGAGCTAATATCATCCCAAGCCCATTAAGGTCATGTAAGCTAGTTGGCTGATCAAATTTCATAGTACAAGACAAGAGTTTTAAGCAAAACAAGATCAAGTAAGAAGCATCCTTCGAACCATAAATTAATCGATTCAAGCCCATTAGAATATGCATTGATTCTGATCATTCATATTGTTACTACCAGATGAAGATGCCCGTGCAAAGAGAATGAGAACATGCATTTAGCTACAGGCATAAAAAAAAAAAAAACAAAATAGAATACTTACAACAACCCCATTGTCTGTGGCATCCAGTGCTTCTTCATCGTTATGAAATGTTTCAACGATCCCTTCCCCAGAAACCTCGGCACCTGCAGTTTTGACACTGTCCTGCAACAGTAAAGGTAATAATTAAACAATCAAAGGATTATGCTTAGTCTCCTTAATTTTTTTGCTCTCAAGAAATATCATTTGGGTATTTTAAAATAGGCTTTAACATACTTTTAAGTTTTAAAAAAATATCCACTAAAAATGTTTTAAGAAGTAATATTGTGATAAAAGGAAATTGGGACATATCAATAGACAATTGTGTCTGTCAAAAAAAAAAATACAATTGTGTAAAATTGTCTTACAAACTCAGTGTATAGTCATAGTTATCAAACTCAAATCAATCCCTGTACCGGTGTACATTACAGTCATTTTTTATTTGCTCTCCTGGATGAAAATGGTTTTCAATTTAGTCCTTATACATATAATCCTTCTTAATTTGCAATCACCATCAATAATTTGAAAATGAGCTGTTCAGATAGAGTCAAACCCTTGATTGATCCAGGTACTTAAAAAACTATGGACTAAGACATGGTCTCTCTGGATACCATTGAATTTCATTCTGAAGAGGAACCTTATAAAAAATTTCTTGATTCTTATCGAAAAAAGACAGGACTCTATTATACTATTTTCTGCCATAAGTATAGCGATCCATTATAAGAAATAAGGTGAAAATAAGCATCATAATCATATACAAGGATCGAGAACCTACACCTTTGGTTCTTATGCATGATAGTCATTTTCAATTTAGGGGGAGTTTGAAGAAACAATTCAATCAAACACAAGTTACTTATGTGCTTATCGTATGAGTGCTATGTACAAGCCATTTCATTTCTTCAAGAAAAGAGAAAGGGAGGAGAAACTCTGCATGAGTTCCATGTAATTTTTTTCTATAGCTATCACGGGGAGCTTATGAAAATAACTTTGAGCATATCATAAGCAAAATTTGTAACTTCTGAATCCTATCTCACAGCAACTTTAGCAGCTGAGGTGGGGAGGACAAATTGTAGCGTTTAAATAGAAAACATTTTTTCATTGAAGAACATAATCCCTGTCTATGAAAATAGGAGGACACAACCTTGACGAAACAAAATGAGATAAATATATAAATTGATTTGCACTCTATTTTACTTTTTATCATAACCCTTCGGCTCCCAAGAGAAGGAACCCTGATAACCCTGAAAATGTGTGACCAAGGATTATTCCATCCTAGATTTGAACTTGGATTGTCCCAAACGATTCTTCTTTTAAGTGGAATTTTCTAACACTTGAGCTCAATCACTTGGTTAATGACATGTGCACTCCAAGCCAAACTACAAACTTTGAAAAAGTAATTTTATCTATCTATTATTTTCAACCATCAAATCAAAGTATTGAATACCGTTGATTCTTCTTGTATAGAAAATGCATAAAAATAAAATAAAATAAAAATTCTAAATTCTACAATTAACCAAACAAATGAATTCAACTAAAATTTACTATTATCTCAAATCGCCATCCAAAGTACAATCTACTTATTTTATATGAATTTTCAGGATAATCAATTACCATAAGCAAATCGAATAAATAAATAATTAAATAAAAAGTGATAATTGAGAAATGTTGGAAATTACCAAGAAGTCATGGTCGATGGGTGGAGGGGAAAGGTCGAAAGATGAAGATTGAGCAGAAATTTGATTGTTCTTCTTGTTGCGTTGGTGAGAGCAGAATCTGAGGTTTGGGAGTAAACAAGGTTTGAGGAATGGTGAAGATGGAGACCATGGTTGGTTTCGAAGGTTGAAGCAAGATGGTAGTGACAGTGTTGTCATTACGGATTAGGTTATTGATAACGGAGTCAGAAAAAACAATCCTTTTCTGTTTTTACCAGAATATCAAATTTAGAACAAGAAGGAGAGAGAGACAAACAAGAGTTTTGTTATGACTAATGATATTTTTACAACCGCTTACAATGATTAGGGACCAGGTGTGTTTGGTTCAGATTTAGCAAAAATTGATTCCGGATAAAAGTGAGAGGAATGAAACATGTAAAAGTGGATTTAGAAATGAATTTAAGGCTAAAATCAATTGTAAAAGTCAAAAAGTTAAAAATTGTAGTTTCAAATAGAATCAATTCTACAAGCAAAATTAATTCTACTTTAAATCATCCAAACATCGTAAAATCAATTCTAGAATCTCTAGAATCACTTTTGACCTTCTAGAATTGAAATCAAACACATGCTAAGAATATAAGGTGAGTAAAATTGTTCTAAAACCGTCATACAAATCTTATTTAATCAAAACACAAATTTAGTGGGGGTTAATTGATACATATATTAATGTATATCAAAGGGAGATCTACTACCAAAGGGTATGCCTTCTTTCTAAACTTGAAATATAGCGGTGTTACATTTCTTATTTCTGTAAAGATATCATATTCACACCCAAAAAATGAGACCTATTAAATAATAACTGACACAATTTTAACTATAATTATAATGAGTTGTGATGTCTTGTTATACTCATTGACCATTTATTTAACATGATTAATCACATAATTGAATTGAGTTAATCATCGTATTAGTTGTCAATATTTGATGTGAAATTCATGTGTCAAAATATCGTTTAAGAATCAATAATAGGTTGAAAGTTGAAGTGATAAAAAGGGAACCATAAGCGTAGGCCTTAGTTGGCATTTGAAAAGTTGGGGATGATTTTTACCAAATAATATAACCAATAAAAATTCGTTGGTAAATTTGCAAACCCAGGTTTACACCAAAAATTGCTTCCTACAGTTACAAACGCTTGATTATTTATTTACATTTGCACACTGTTTCCTAAACATTTTTTACAATTACTAAAAACTTCAAAAATCTGAGAAGAACCTTGTTTCCCTATGAAATATGAAGTTGAGAAACATTTAGAACCACAACCACTGGCTGGACCTGTTAAGTGAACATCTAACAAACATAACCGTTATAAAACTTTACACGTGTGTCTTAGGCTAAGATGAAAAATTACTATGATTTCTACCGGAGTTTGGAAGGATGATAACGTGGTGAACATTGCATGGCAAGCCTAGTCCATAGTTAAACGAAATCCATGTTGTCAAATCCAGCCACCTTAATGGTCGCACTGTTTTGCCCAGATTCGATGACGTGTGCAATGGAGTTAGCATACTTATGAAACTGCAACAATCCAAGCATAATAAGTCAGTTATTTCTCATTCTCTGTCACAATAAACAATGCAAGAATCATCACTCAAAATTGAAAATCAACATGGCAGTGAGGAGAGCAAAGATTCGAGCTCATTTGACATGATAAACAGTAAAAAAAATGTATGATCTATTTACCAACAAAAAACAGAAAATGTATAATCTATTTACCAAAAAAAAAAAAAAGGTATAATCTATTTGACATAGAGCAACTTTGAATTTCAATTCTAATTTCCATTTTCCTATCATGAGGTATGCCTACAATTTGAAATTTTGAAGCCAAATAGGGTATTAAAATTTAGACCACACATGCTTCCAAAAGAGAATAAATGGCCACATACCTCTTCTTCTATCTCTTCGCATTTACTATCTAACTGATCCACTTTAATTCTGGCTGATTCTTTTACCAAGGTAATTCTACTATTCACAGCATCCGCCTGTCAATTGTAAACAAAAAATAACAAATTATTCTTTCATCAAACTTAATGACTTATTATGAAAGAAAATGCAAACAAGTGCCTAACTATACTAGTCATGATTAAGTATTGAGATAAATAATGTTGCCAGTTTCACCCAGCGGATGAATGGTTTGAACCCACGCCCTTCATACCCTCTCATACACAGATTGAAACCAGTGTTGACGGAGATAAGAAGTAACATTTTCTTTAGTTATTGATGTATTTAGGGTTTATACTTTCCATTAGAGAACTCTATTCCGCTTAATAAAAGATACCTTTGATAACACACCATCAACATGTCTTTTTCTTGTTTCAATGTCACATCTCTTTGACTCCACTTCAGATTTTTTACTGCCTGGGTAGTTAGTTCCTTCTTCCGTCGCGATAATGCATTCTTTATCCAACCGACTCTTTATCCCTTCCATGTGCTCAACTGAGGAGGGAAAACACAACCCACACACACATATACGTGTTTAAAGAGCAATACTATTTAGCATTAAAGTTTTTTTTACAGAAATGATAACAAAATAACATGGCATAGTGACATATGTGCTGCTTCAGTAAGCAAATGTATTTTCTTTTCGACAAGATGATGATGATGATAGTAATATAATAATAATAATTTGATAAAAATCATGCCTTAGTGAAAGGTAATTAGTGAACACCATTTGGAAATGGAGTACCAGCATTGCTTGTTTGCACAAGAACTTACCTTTACTTTGCCATTCAGCCAAGTTGACCTCAAGGGACTTATCCATAACTTCTTCTTCATCAAGTTTAGCCTTTAATGCTTTATAACCCTTTTCAATAGATTTAGCTGAATAGGCCTATAGGAAGGTCTAAAGAATCAAACAAGAGGTTTTGCACAATAACTATCTTTGAATGAAGAAAAAGCCCACATATCATAGTAGAATATCTCATATCTTTAACCCAGCATTCCCATCATGTGCTCCATTCAAATCCAAACATATTTTTTTTTCCCTTGTTTAGGGGAAAATTCATTACAAAGTTTTAATCATCATGCTAAATGAAGGAGCACAAGTCAAATAACAAGAGGACATGGAATACCTGTTCTTGTATAGCCTGCACCTTCTTGCAGTGATTTGACATTTTCTTGTATACCTGGAAAGGAATTGATAAAGTGATCTATATTATCTATGACAAAACATTACATTATGAAAAAAGTCATAAACCCAAAGAGATATAGATAATTTTTTTGCAGTTTGCTTTCTGGAATGAGTAAATGACTACAATATCAGTTCACACAGATATTTTTAACCAATATAAATAATGTTGAAAACTGAATGACAACATCTATGAGGCAAATTCTATAAAGCAGATTGTGTACTCTCATTATCCATTTTATGTTCATGTTTATTCTTTAAACCCCATTACAAGGGAAAATTCAACTGGTAGGTTCAACACAATTTGGCCAATGGCCCCACCAATCGTAAAAACAAATCATCTTTTTTATATCAAGGAAATAATTAGAAAACAAAGATAAATCATACCTCGTGGATATTTAAAATACCCAGTGTTTTGAAATTGAAACAAATAAAATTATAAAAACACCATATTTTGGAATGGAGAGGGAGTACTACGGTGACAACATACCTTGTCATAAACTTCAATGAGGGCAGTCTTCTTGTGGAAATTGTGCATGGCTAACCTTTCAGCATTTCTTGCCTTCTCTCGAGCTAATTTCTTTTCCTCTAAAGCCCTCTTTATGCAAGATAAGGAAAGCAAATTTAAATAGGTAGAGACAGAAAATAAAATCCTATACCTACACAGGAAAAAAATCTAAAATAAGCATGCAGTTTTTTATCATCTTAACTGTGATGATGTTTTTATGGTTTAAATAAATTTTAGTCTCTCTAGTTTCTACTGGCTTTCAAGTTAGTTTCTACAATTTCTTTTCAATTCAATTGTCAAACTTAAAAACATCTTCAAAATAGTCTCCACCACCATTTTTCATATATGATATCAACAATTCAGCCCTCACAGGACATTTACTAAAAAAGGTATTAGATGAGCATGCATTCATTTAAAGGAAAAGAGCCATTTATTTCAAACTACCAGTGTTTTCCATTGTGGTAAAAACGCAAAATGTAAGGGCCGTCCAATAAAATGCAAATACAATATTTGCACAGGCAGATAGGGTGGAGAAGTCAAAGTACATTACATTGTGTAGCAAGAATGCAATAAGTTTGATTTTGTGAACAGAATAGGCAATATTTTTTTTTAAAATGTATAGAATAGACAAAATCTAACATGAAGAAAAAGTATTTGCAACTGATTCTAATGATTGGAGCTAATCAAATGAAAAAGATACCTGTATTTTATCAGGCAACTGAACAATTTTTGAACGTAGATTTGCATTCTCTTGAACACTTTGTATCAGTCTATATTCAGCATCAGAAATCTGGAGTGACAAAAGGAAAATAGAAGTCAGAATTGTCATCAAGTAAAATAATTTATCACCAAAACCAGCACAAGAATTAATATACTATGAACTAATCTGATTAAGCTTTAATTGTTGATTGTTACCAAACAAAAAAATTAATAGCGAACACCTTCCAAAACTGCAGCTTGCAATATATGTGCAAGTTACATATCCAACATAAACTATTCACACGAGCTTCTCATCTACTAATCCAAAGGTTCAATGTCCTAATCCCACATGAATTGCTCACGTAGATTTCTATGCCTCTAATGAAATCTATTCAATATACTATTCGAAAACCTCAATATCAAGTGAGATTATGTAACTCATCATGCTAACTTGCTAAGTTTCTATTATTCCATCAGACAACAAGCTCACCTTATCATCCATTTCCACAGTTTTCTCCTTCAACTTCTTTAAATCAGTCCTCAACGACATTTGTTTGTTGTTCAGGTTTGCAATATTTTGACGCAGCTCTTTCACCTGTGCATCGACCTCCTGAACATAAGGCATCTCCCTTCCCCTCACTTCCTTGCATTCGTCAATTGCCACTGTCAACTATAACATAATGAAAATCAATCAATCAATAAAATACCAGTACCAACACACACATTAAATTGTATCTAAAAAAATAAAAAATCATTGATATGAGTGTAATCTAAACCTGCATAATCCTATCCTCTTCAATCTTGGCTCTCTCGTCTTCCAAAGTGTTGATTTCTTCAATAATTGATGATATGGAATTCATCATCTCATTCCTGATATTAAAAAACTGACAATTAGGTCATGTTTTAGTTTTTTTTTTCTCTCTTTTTGCTTACTCACTCCGGTCACTTATAAGCAAAAATTCACCTTTTCACGTTCATTGAATAACTAATATATCTAATCTAAAAAGTGAATTTTTGCTTTTAACTGTGAATGGATGGAGTATTTGTTTATGTGATGATTTTGCAGAAGTGGTTGAAGAAGTGAAAGTAACCAATGGATGCAGAAACTGAGAAGAGTGCCGAGGAAGAACTCGGTTCGACGAGGATCAGGTTTGAGAAGATCAGCAAAGTTGAATGAATATTTCTGAGGACATTCAAGAGCATTAAGCATTTCCTTGATCTTGTTGTAAAGCTTGATAACGGGAACCGATCCAACGTGAAGATCGGGATTCTCGAGATGCTCTAGGGCATTGAACTCAAGCTGTTCGTCGTATTCCCTGTAAGAAATGAAAGATAGAAAAACACAGTGAAAAAAGATAATAGAAGAAGCGGGTGAAGTGAAGATTGAAGAGAAGAGAAAAGAAGAGGTAGTTACTCAGGGAGGAGATAGTTGAGGATGTGAGTGTAAAGATGGAAAACGACGGCGGATTTAGGGTTGGAGATGTCGTTCTCTGTAACGGTAGCAATTTGAAAGTCGTTTAGGAGTTGAACTATTTCCGGCCGCCGTAGCCTCGGGTAGTCGCGGTTCGACATTGCCGCTACTCGGAATGTATGTGAGTCTGTGTGTGATGCTGATTGTGAATGTGATGCACGGTGGCGTTTATAGCGGGAGCTTTCCAGAAATGTTCGATTCTTCCGGGATTTTTTCTACTTTCAAATTTCAAATTTTTCATGTTTTTCTTAGCCGTTGGACAATGACTAAGCATTGTGGAATACGCTTTCATGGCTTCCATTAAGGCAATGTTTGGTAAAGCCCAATAAATTAGCTTATAGTTCATTAAGGCAATGTTTGGTAGAGTCAATAAATTAGCTTATAGTTACAAGCTTTTCTCACACGCTTAAAGTTTTTATTGAGATCTTATTTTGAATCTCTTTAACAAAATTAAGTTATAAGCTAGTTAATAGTTGAAAAACTAAATGATAACCGATGACGGATGAGTTATTTTTGAAAATCTTGCTAATTGAATCTCAAGTGTCGGGTAAATTTAGCTTATGAAATTAAAATATTGCATAAAAGCACATGAATTTTTTTTTTTTAAGTGGTTTAGTAGCTAAATACACATACTTGTGTAGAAAAGTGGACAATTTAGATTTGAACCCCCAACATGTAAATAATAGGCATGACAATGGGGCGGGGGTG
>Ga0315915_1003002_pt1 | contig 21484 bp, 19 predicted proteins | sample MpolbnodulesMG_FD_207738 | JGI IMG/M metagenome (GOLD analysis project Ga0315915, IMG submission 207738) | Medicago polymorpha root nodule microbial communities from Los Angeles, California, United States - branched nodules | ecosystem: Host-associated > Plants > Roots > Nodule | place: USA... | reverse complement strand
GACATTAATCCAGCTAAGAAAACCAAAACTTCAACGGCCAAAGACTCCAAACTTGAAAAATATAAAATAGTAAGATTCATAAATATAAGGATCTTATCTTAAATGAAACATATGTATGGTACTTCTTAAAATTTGAGTTGAACTTAATTCAACTCTACGAAACTGACATATAAGATGAGGATTGTCCAAACTTTATGCAACTAAATCCACCTCCTCACACCCAACATAATGAAGGTGCTGGAGGATGCAACGTAGACAACCCAAATGCCGCAATTAGACATCTATGGATTAACGTTAATTCAGGCGGAACTTCCAAACTATGATAGATTCTTATACCATCTTAAAATTTGGATTAGACCTTACTTAATCCTACAAAATTGACTTGTAAGATGAGAACGATCCAAACTTTATAAGCTCTACTTAGGCCATATATCTAAGCAATGTGGAACTAAATCCACCCCTTTACATCCTAACAATGAACGCGATGGGTGCTGCAATGAATGCAGTCCAGATGTCACAATTAGGCAGCTAAGGGCGAAACACAATTAAGGCAGAATTGCCAACCATAGTAGTCAACCTAGAAGCTAATATTTTAGCAAACTATGCTTTGTAAGATCAATCATCAAAAGGGACAAACAAAGTGAAAGGCTTTTAAAAACTCATACCATAGCATTGCTGCAGAGGGAAGAGCTAGTTTCAAGTTTGTAAACAAGTACTGAAATGATTCCATTGAAAATCCTCTCCATGTATTTTTAAACTTCTTTGCATACAAGATATAAAAACCTACCAATATCATAGATATCCATAGTGAAATAGAAGTTGCAACTGGTCCACCTTTGAAATTAAGACCTGACCATTGAACAAATCCATATGCAATACCAACATGAACAATTGCTGGGATAGCTGAAAGGATAACCAGTGGCATCACTACAGATTGTGCTTGTAGAAACCTCAACATGTTTCTCAAGGTGCCAAATGCAAATAATCCTGGTATAAGAAACTTCATATAGATTGCAGCTGTTCTAGCAATTTCATGAGATTGATGAAGTAACACTAGAATGTGTTCTGTATAGAACCAAAGAATTGATATAATGATGGAAAAAATAAAAGATATAATGCAAGAGCTTTGTAGATAAATTCCCAACATGTGATATTCCTTTGCACCAAATGCTTGTCCGCAGAGTGTATCCAATGCACCACTTAAACCAACCTAAGAATAATAAGGCAAACAATATGACCTTAATCTTGTGACAACATTTACATCCTATTTGGATAAACATATTAATTAAGCACTTATAACATAAGTGTTTATCATATAAGTGATAATATTGTCGCAAACGAAAGGGTGAAATCCAAAACATAACAAAATTAGGGAAAAGGAAAGTTAGGAAGACTAATTCTATTACAAAAAAAGTCATATCTAACAAAAGAAGGAATGTCATTCCACTAAGTAAAGCCCCACACATTAAAAGTATAATCAACAAGCTTGTATGCACAATGATTTTCTTCCCGGTTGATAGGAGACACAATCAAAGAGAAATCATTAATAATATTTAACAATGGAGCCAATGGTTTCTCAATTGTGAAGGAACTTTGTGAGGAGAGTTGAATGTTGAAACAATCAACTGTGAAGGAAAGGAACATTATGGATATTTAAATGCTAAACATGTGTTTGGAAAACACTAAAATTATAGTGGGCTAAAAGTTGTATATTAAATATTCTAAAAATTAGGATTGAAGAGTTGGAATCAGCTACATAGATCAAACAACGATATAATACAACATCAAGTTTTTATAGAGCAAACAAAATAAAGCATGCCAAATTTATATATAAATGTTCATTTGACTATCAATTCTTACATAAGCATGTATGTTTTTTGTATATAATTTATTAATACTAGTTCAACATTTATTATTTAATAAAGAAAAGCAGACATCAAATATCATACAGAAGTTATTTAATAACATTTTATCTGATGGTTTTGATTGACTGTGTATAATTAATAAACAGATACAAGAATTGATTGTTCATATCAATATCTATGGAAATAGACAAAAAAATATTATTATGGTTTTAAATATAAGCAAAAGTTTATCAAAAGAAAGTTGATGAACAATTGTTTATATTTGAGACCGGATGCAAAAAATAGTAAATTACCATAACCCCCACGGCAGTAACACCAAACCACGAGTTAGCAAGAGTAGCACCGGCTAACTGAAGCTCACCAAGATGACCAACAAGCATGACAGAAACCAAAGTGATTGAGTTATATAATATTGTTGTAAGAATTATTGGCAGTGCAAACATGAGTTGATGTTTGGCTTCCTTAATGTCCAAGATTTTGTTCCACCATTTCTTCTCCATTTGAGGTTCTGTGTTCTGTCTCCCGTTATCATTAGGTGTTGCTGTGCCATCTGAAATGCCACTTGCTGCCATGTCAACTATCTTACTCTGAGCTTCTCTACAGCTGATTTGTTCCATGATAGATAATTATATGATGACGTCATTATCCAAATAACAACGTATTGATCACGTAAAAAAAATGATAAAGAGATGTGGACCCTTCTTTGAAAAAAAGAGAAAAAGACGTGAACCCTTGAGCAAATGGTTAGGACTTGAATCTATAACTTTAACTCAATGAGTGGAAAAATTTCGATCGAAAGGGAAGGACCCACAACTTTTATGTTTAACACGTTTAGGTTTTTGTATGGAGTTAGGTTTTTGTATGGAGTTCAGTCCACAAAAACTTGGTATTTATGAAATGAAGGCAAACATTTTGAAAAATAGTCCTTTTATACCATTCTGAAATTTTTTATTTAATCAAACATATGGTCTGTGTGACTTTATTGTTTTAGTTGTGTGACTATTATTTTTTCAGAATTTATTTGATTAACTGTAGAAAAATAGTGGTCACACGTATTTTAGTTGCGTGACCACATTTTTCAGCTTTTAAATAGTGGTCACGCAGCTAAAAAAAGGTGGTCACATAGACCATATATTTGGTCATTTGAGAGTGGTACAAATGGGTGTACACATTAAGGGTATCTACCAATTTTTATTCTTATGAAATAATGAAAGGATCTTGTTAACAAGTGTCTCCGAAGGATGCTAAATTTAGTAATTATTCATTTAAAAGATCAATTGTTACAATTTCCAATACATTAAATACACAACTTTTAATAAAATACTTCTTTTTTTTTTTTGGTGGACGGAGTTTGAACCTCAAACCTTACATATATTATGCATTGTTCATACCACGGAGACAATAAAATACTTCATTTAAAGTGCTTAAAGAGTGTTGGAACACTCGTTAACATTTTTGTTAATCAAATAATAACCAACAAAATTATACACCATGTTATTATCCGGTTATCTAGAAATATATAATTGCATATAGATTATGTTTGGGCGGTGGTTTTTCCTGGTTTAGGCTAGCACACGTTTCGTAAGATATTTCATTTGGCTTATTGCAATGATTGTTTTTTAGATCTATTTTCTCTCTTTCGGTTACATGTTTTTTAGTTCTTAATAAAACATGTTTTTTTTAACGGCTTTAATAAAATATGCTGACTTCGGGTACAGGCTGGATAAAAAATCCAATTTATTTTTTTCAGTAATACAAAAGTCTTATTTTTTAAAATGAGATGCTTCATAATTTTAGAGTTTAACGATGGTGGTTTAATGATGTAAAACAACTTTCCAGTTTTACACACAATCAATCAAAATATTTAAAATTGCCATATTAATTAATGTTTCTAATTTACGTGATAATTCATAATATTTTTATTGATTGTGTGTAAAATTGTTTTAGACTGTTAACCCACCATCATTTAACTCATATACAAGTTTAGTTATTATATATCGGTAATATAAAATTATTTTACACATACATTAAATGATGTTTTGTCACCTTTCAACTACATAACTCCCAAGTTTGTTATCGAATAAACTTCATAATAATTATTTAAAGAAGTTATTATCACATAATAACTTCCCACTAAACCCCACCCACTTTTCCTCTTACTATCTCTATATATTGTATCTTTTACCTTTAGCTTCAATTATTTCTATATATTAGTAGCTCCATTAGAATCTCTTATATATTCTATGCTTTACCTTTAGCTTCAATTATTTTTATATATTAGTAGCTCCATTAGAATCTCTTTAAAACAATGTATTTAAAATTTTAAAATCATAACTTGGTATTTGCTTTGGTCCTATCTCTCTCTTTGATTATATTGTTCTTCTTTTCTTTCTTTCTTTCTCTCATCTTATATCCTCCTCCACTTCTATAAATATGATGCAAAACAAAATGAACCTAAAATGATTGCCAACATTAAAATATTTAAAGAAACATTGGAATAAAAAAATAGTGTCAGGTTCTTTGTTATCGTGTCTTGTTGAAGTATCACAAAATGCATTTTTTGGTAAAGATATTGTTGAAGAAGTTTAGGCTTTGGGGCAGGAAAGGTTAGGTTAGGAGATGAAATGATTAACATGTATAATGTATCACCTCACCTTCCTATTTCCCATTTGGATACATGTAGCAGCAACGGAATTGAATAGAAATGAATAAATACGTGTAGCAGCAATGGAATAATAAAGTTTAAGACTTGAAATTGAAATTGAATGAATAGTAATAGGATTGATATGGAGATAATAATTGTGCGGTGGCTAGGGTTCTTTACGATGAGTGTCTCAATGTGTTTTTATAATCTAATTTTTTAGCAAAAAAATTGTCAAAGATTGTTGGACTTGTGACGACAGTCATGATTTCTTTCTTTTCCTCCTTTTTCTTCACTTTTGCTTTTTACACCCTATGTTCCTGAAACACATCAAAATACCAGCAGTAATCGTGCAAAACACAATAATTAACTCTAAAATAAATGGAAAACAAACTATTTAGACAATGTATTTTGCATGTTATCAACTATTAAGATTATGGTTGAAAATAGGCCAGACCAATCTACAGTTAGAAACTATAATTTGGTTTTCCTATATCTTTTTTAACTCACAAAGAATAATATTGATTACAAGACACAAGCTAGAAACTTGTTGATTAGTGTTAAAGAGAGTTGAAAAGTTTTGGCTCCAAGTAGAGAAAGACAACAACCAAAGGTTAAGGTTTTCTTCTAAATTTAAACATTACAAACACAAAACTTTCCTGAATTATGAAACTTTGTTGAATTTTTTCTCTTCGATAATAAAATGGAAAAATAAATATTTTCTATTTTTGGCCATGCCGGCCTACAGGGGCCTACAGCTTGGCTGGGCCTGACATGTTTATGAAAAAGGATAGGCTTAGGATTTTGAAAAAGCCTATTTAAGTAAATAGGTCAGGTTTAGGTTGTCAAAAAAATCTATGAAGCCTGATAGGCCGACTTATTTATGCATATTATTAAAATTTATTTTTTATTTATATTTAAATATAATTTATATTAAACTATAAATCAAGAAAAAAAAAACTTAAATAATGAACTTTTTAAATAGGTTTTAAGGTCTTATAGTGAAATAGGCTTTTAAGGCCTTATGGTTGATATACAAGCCTTACAGTGAAATAGGCTTTAAGGCCAATTTAGTCCCAACTCCAACACCATTTTCTTTCCCTCTCCACCTCCAAAAACCCAAAAAGTGGAAATTTTAGGTCAAAATCTTCATTTCAAATTATTGAAAATCTTCGGGAAGCAAGTTTCTACGCTCATCAAGCATAAAAATCAGGAAATGTATCATCATAACTCATTTGATTTTGCTGGTTTTTGGGGTTTGTTTGTTAGTTCTTGAAGCATGATCAACTCGAGTTAACTCACGCAGGTGTAATGCCTTGTTTTAAAATTTTGCACCTATTTTTTTTTATCTTTGTTAGCTTGTTGCACAAGTTATTTATATTATTTTTCCTTGTTATTTTGTTATTCAATAGACATATTAATGTGTAAAAATGTGGCAGATGATGTCGTTGAGGCGAAACCGGTCATAATTGAAGCTTCTGGCGATGTCAAAGCAACCGTTAATGTGAAGTTGAGACTCAAAATTCCCTTTCAAGCTCACATTGAAGAAAAACCTAAAATGGTACCTACCGATGTTGCCAAGGTTCGCGGTTATGAAGTAGAAACCACCTCATTTTAAAAAAAAATGAAAGATGGCGAGAGTGAGATTATTTGCTTGGTTGGGTTCGTTGACAAGCGGAAAAGGCTGAATTTACTATATCTATAGATAAATCTAGTTTAATAAGGCCAACATTGACGATGCAATGAGAAATGAATGGTGAATACAAACCACCAAAGACGAGAAAAAAATTGAACCTTGAAGAACAAGCTCAAGGAAATGTGAATGTCCGTTTAGGTTGCGGGGTTTCATTGATAAGAATACAAATAATTGGTGGATTACAATGCTTAGTGGAATTCACAACCATGAGTTTGCGCCAAAGTTAGTCGGGCACCTTATTCCGGTAGAATAAAAAGGAGGAAAAGAAAAGAGTTATCGACATGACAAAGAGCTTGGCGGTGCCTAGGAATATTCTCACGGATTTGAAGGAAAAAAACAAAGAAAGTTTGACGACCATCAAACAAGTGTACACTGCGCGAACTAGATGGCGCAAAGGGATAAGAGGTGACAAGACGGAGATACAATACTTGATTTCAAAGTTGGAGGAGCATAAATACATCTATTTCACAAGAGAAAATAGTGAGGATACCGCTCTTAAAGACATGTTTTTTGCTCATCCGGAGTCGGTTAATATGCTTAACACTTTTTCCGACCGTTTTGGTCTTGGACTCAACTTACAAAACCAATTTCTACCGAATGCCGTTATTTGAGATTGTTGGGTTCACCTCTACCAAAATGACATATTCTGTTGGTTTTGGCTTTCTTTACTTTGAACAAGAGGATAACTTTACTTGAGCACTTGAGATGTCGGTTGGTCTTTTGTCCTCAAAACTCAACATGCTTAAGGTAGTTGTCACCGATAGGGACAATGCTCTGATGAATGTTATTGCCAAAGTTCTCCCTGAAAGAGACGTTATACTTTGTTATTTTCATATTGGGAAGAATGTTAAAGCTAAGTGTATCACAGATTGTAAAGTCAAAGCGAAGCCTAAGGATGCAAAAGTTGTTGAGAAATAAGTGAAGGAAGCGAAGGAGGAGAAGCATTGTGATGTTTTTGAGAAAATCATGAGGGCTTGGAAAGATTTGGTCGAATCTTCTACGGAGCATTCATATGCAAGTGCATTATTGAAATTCAAAGAGGTATGTGAACCATTTCCAAAGTTCCTTGCATATGTTGAAACCACAATTTTGAACATCGTTAAGGAGAAATTTATGAGGGCATGGACAAATAAAGTCTTGCATCTAGGGTGTAGAACCAGCAACATTGTTAAATCAGCTCATGGAAAGTTCAAAAAATATTTGAGGAGTAGTGTGAGAGATTTGGCATCATGTTGGGATGAAATAGACAAAATGTTGGCTATTTAGTTAGGTGAGATCAAAGAAAATTTTGGGAGGAGCATAAATGTCATGGAACATAAATGCAAAAGACACTTTTTGTTCTCTGAGTTGGAGGGTTATGTATCTAGACCCGGATTGATTTTTATCTATGACGAATTAACACGCTCCAGAGCATTCGACTTTGCTAAAAAGATTGTCGTTGTGTGCAAATGACAACATACGGGGTACCTTATGCATGTATTATTGTCGTGAAGAGAAAGAAAAAATCGCCTATTCTATTGGATGAAATACACCCTCATTGGCAAAGGTTAAGTGTACATGGAAAAGAGGTTGATGAACATTTTTCAATGATGGAGGAATGGAATGCCATTCAAGAATGTCTCAAAAGAGCCCCTTACAAGATGAAACTCCACATAAAAGAGACGATGCGTTAACTAGGATTTCCAAAAGACACAATGTTGTCTCCACCTCCAAGAAAGGTTGTAACCAAGGGAGCACCTAAAAGGGTGAGGTCTACACCGAAAACGACATCCACGGGTCAAATCCCCTCTGGGTGGGAGCGTGTTGATTCTCAAAATCACGTTAGTCAATCCTCACAACCCAAGATATCACTTTCAAAGAGGAAAGGTGCACGTCTTGGCACTTACTCCCGCTCACAAGCTTTGACGCCTACTACACAACCTTTTTTGAATATACCATCCATTACACAAATGCCAATGATCAAGAGACCCTTCATTGAAAATATTGTGAATGTTAAAGGGGATGATACTTGTGGATTTCGGGTCATAGCTAGACACATGGGCATTGATGAGGAAAATCAATATTGGTTCGTAGTGCACTTATTGAAGAGTTGAAAAATCATAAGAGTGACTATTTGCCAATATTTGGTACCGAGAAGCATTTTAAATATATCTTGGATGGTTTACACCCTCCAACAAATAGTAGTGGAATTGCGCTTGAAGATAAGTGGTTGACATTACCAGATATGGGTCACATTATTTCAACTTGCTACAATCGAGTCGTTGTTCAATTGGTTTTGTCTGAAAGAGGTATATTTGAGACATATTACCCAATCCGAGTTGCTCCACCACTTAACCCACATTCCAACATCTTGTGTCTTGGCTTAATTCCCGACCACTTTCTTCTTGTTTTTTTGAAAGAAGGTTGTCCATTACCACCGTCTTGTGGGGAGTGGAAGAATCACAAGATTGGAAGAATCACAATGGGAGTTTCCTTTTATGGATAGACAAGCCTTGTTCAAAGACTTCATGTCTAAGTAGCAGAAGCTGTCAAAAAAACCAACAAATGAACTCAATCCAATTATTTGTGACCCTCCCACTCCAGAAAAACCAAAATAAGAATTCGAAGTCATAGAAGAAGGGGAAGATTATGCACTATCACTAGGCTAGTTAGATAGGATATGAACTTTTTTATCGATGTTCATCCTATTTTTTATTGATATTACACCAACATATTTTTTGGTGGCCGGTTATGTAACGCCGATATTTGTGGCCAATATGTAACTAACATTATATATATATGGGGGTTGCTAACTTACTCCCACCTAAAAACATGAAGGAGTAAGTTAGCAAGCCTACTCCCACTTACTTTTGATTAAAAAACCACTTACCCCTATTCAAACCAATATTAAATAGAAGGGTAGTTTTGTAAATTTCAATTTAATTCATTATAAAAAAATCGTTAGTTTGTTACCCTCGTTCACACTCGCTCGTTTTATAGGTTCCGATGAAAATTATGCAATCGCTACTATATCGTTCCTTTCCCAATTGTACGCTTCATCTGATATATTGTTTTTAAACTGTACCATTTTTAGTTCTAGTAAACAATTCAATTCAATGGATTCCAATTCAGCAAATCATTTTTTCATTGGATTCCAATTTAGCAAATCATTTTTTTCATGAGTTATAGATGAATGGAGTTAAATTTAGGAACGTGTTAAAAAATTAATTCAGGCAAAAATTGATGAATGTGTAGAAAAAAGGAGTTAGCACTGTAACACATCACCTGAAAACGTGAAAACGTAAGAAACAGTGGTGTGTTTGACGATAAGAGACGATGCGTTTTGTTTTTTTTTTTTTTTTTTTTTTTGTTATGAAAGGGTTTGTTTTTGTTTCAATTAATCAAATGAGAGTTATAAAACTACCCTTACATTTAAAATTAGTTAGTTTGAAGTAAGTTGGTTTTTTTTTTTTTTTAGTAAAACACAATTGGGAGTAGGCTTGATAACTTACTCCTTCATGAAGTGAAATATTTTTTTGGTGGCCGATTATTTCATGCCAATTATTGTTGCATTTTTTGGTCTCAAATTATTCAACTATTTATTTTATCTTTCATTTGGTTTTACTCTCATATTTGTTATTCCATTATATTTTGTGAAGTGAAACATGTCTGAAGATGCACATAGTTGAAGCTTATGTCCAATATGAAGTCGTGAAAAAGAAGATTAAGCTCTTTTTAACCCCCGCAGACAAGTTGGACGAGTTGAAGGCACAACTTGACGGATACTTTATCGATATTGGTGAAAATCAAAAAACATCTCATGTAGTAGTACATGTGCCAAGTGTGAACTTGAAGAAGGATAAGGAAGATGACTTTTGGAAGATTGTGTATTTTCCACAACTTATTGAAGATGATAGCAATATTGATTACTTGTTTAGATTAATAGTTGAAAATAACATCTTTTTACGTCTTTATGTCTGATCCATTGAAGTGTAATATTTATTAACGTGTAATGTGTTCGAATTTGTGTCCGTATTGTTGAATTTTAATGAATTTATGTAATTTGGATCATTTATGAGCAATTATGTGATTTTGGGAATTTAATGATGAATTTGTGTAATTTGGATTGTTTATGTGTCATTAAGTTTGATTAAGTGATACTTGTTCAAAAAATAAAAGTTTGATTAAGTGCTATGCATCATTAACGTCGAATTTGTGTAATTTGGATCTCTTATGTGTGATTATGTGATTGTGTAATTTAACAATGAATTTGTGTAATTTGGATCATTTATGTGCGATTATGTGATTTTGGGAATTTAACGACGAATTTGTGTAATTTGGATCATTTATGCGTCATTAAGTGTGATTATTTGATTATGCGTCATTAACAACGAATATGTGTAATTTGGATCGTTTATGTGTCATTATGTGATTAATAACAAATTTGTGTAATTTAGATCGATTATGTGATAATGTTGTTGAAATGCTGCAATTTTAATCAATTATGAGCATGTATTGATTACGAGACATTAATGGCTTTGGTTAATGACATTCAATGTTGTTTGCTGCTATATCAGTACTCAGCGTGAGTTAAGTCACGCTGGTGGCATTTTCGTCAGTTTGTAAGGAGTAAGTTATTTTTTATGGGAGAAGAGCAATTTTCTAACTTTAATATGAAGTAGGCCTGTAAATAGGCTTCCAGACTAGACCGGGCTTTTAAATAGGCCAGACCAAAAATATAGACTTATGAAAGGTCATAGGTCAGACTTAAGCTTGCAAAAATTTTCGTAGCCAGGCTCACGCCAATCAAAGTCTGGTCTGATCTGGCCTATTTCCACCCCTAATTAAGATCAACCAATCTTTTTGAAGCTATTTATTAGTTAGGATTGGTAAAGAAGAGAACCGACTTGCTTAGTATTCGCATAATCCCCCCAAAAAAATTGATAGACAATGCCACTAAACATTCACTCCTAACCATATCCCACAAAATCACATCACAAATATTGACTTCCATTATTATTTTTTAGAAGACAGAGAAACAAAAAAGATTTCATCTAAAAATGATGTAGTCATTAATTTATTTTATAGCATCTTTTATAACAATTCACATTTTTCTCTCGAACATCTAATTATTAATGCAACACATCCCAAAATAAAAAATTAATTTTTTTGAGGAAAAAATAATAAAAAATTTATTAATTATATCACTAATATTGACTCACATACATTCAGAAGACAATCAAAGGGATGAACTCACTATCAAAAAGTCAATTAATATCCTACTAAATCATATCACTTCTAATTGTATTTCACTAACTCCATCCCACTAAAGCACATCTATTGACTCATTTCATTTACATGAGGAACTCACTAAAAATTGAAAAAGACTCTTTGAAATACAACACCTATTTATTTTTTTCCGAATAAAGAAAAACGCTCTTTCGTTTACACACAATCTAAATAGAAAGTGTGACCAATATCAAAACCATTCCCACCAACATATTCAAACTTTATGTTTGATGTACAACAATTATTAAGAATTATTCTACAAATATTGTATGTGCGTTGCACAAGATCGCACGGGTAGAGGTCTACTCTCTCCGTTTTAAAATGAGTGTTGCTTTAGCCAATTGTACACATATTAAGGAATGAAATGAAATAATCATTATACATAATACTTTTACTAAACTGCCCTTACTTTATAAGAAAACAATAAACTTAAAGTTGCATTGAAAATTATGAGAGAAAAATTTGAATATTTATTGAGGGTAAAGTTGGAAGAAAAAGATTAAAATTGTATTGGAAATGTAAAGTGACATTCATTTTGAAACAATTTTTTTGGCTAAAGTGACACTCATTTTGAAACGGATGGAGTAGTTTTTATTAGGCAAATGCTAACTTGTGTCATCAATGGCACATGTTAAGAAACTCATTATAGAAGTATACTTATCAAAAATCGTGCATTCAACTTCTTAAAAGTTGATATATTATGTTTTTCAATGCAAAGTTTCTCTTTTTAGGTTGTTTAACATGTACCCTACTGGTGTTTTGGTTTAAAAGAGAAATTGTGAAGAGAGAAATAGGTAAGAGAGTTTGAAAAGAGAGAAAAAGGTGAGAAATATAGTAGAATTAATAGGTTGTTTGTGTACGGGTGTGTTTGGTTGTGAGAAGAAAGTGAGAAGAGAGAGATGGGTGAGAGAGAGTATGAGAAGAGAGAAATAGAGTAGATTTGATGAGTTGTTTGGTTGAAGAGATTGAAGAGAGAAATAGAAGAGAAAGAGATGCTACTATTTTTTGAAAAGACAAAAATATCCTTCAATAAAAACAACATATAATTTATGATTAATTAATTTTTTTTACAAATTAAATTAATTTATTAGCCAATTTAATTAAATCTATCAACTAACTATTATTTCCACTAAAAAATACTATTATTTTTATATTAGATCAACATAGATTTCTATAATAAAAAAAAAATTTGGTTTTTCAGTATTAATTAAATATCTATAATAAAAAAAACATTCGGTTTTTCATATCTATAATAAAAAAATATTTGTTTTTTCAGTATTAATTAAATATTCAATAACAAATACTAGTATTGCCACACCAGAACCTTTCTCTATTATACACAATCTAAGTTGAATACTATATGGAGACAAAAGAAATAGTAGCGACCAGGGCATAACGAACAAGACCATTTTCATTCATGTTTTTTTGTCTTTTATGACATAGTGGGAGGATAGAATTGGAAAAACATTAATAAGTAGCATCTCTCGTGTGTTTCTTCCCTCAAGTGAGAAGACTCTAAAAAAGTGTGGGGGCCCACATGTTCTGCCTCTCTCTTCTCTATTTCTCACCAATACCAAACAAGAGAAGTGTTGGATTTCTCTTCAACCTCTCTCTCCCCTTTTTCTCCTGTACCAAAGGAGAGAAATAGAGAAGAGAGAAGTGTGTTTAATTTTTGAAAAGACCAAAATATCCTTATACTAAGAAAGTTAATATACAACTTTATCATAATTGAGTTTAATTTTGTAATGAAGTTAATGTATTTTAATTTTAATTTTACTTCATTAAGAAATTAAAATATTTTTTCAAACATAATTAAATATAAAAACAACATATAATTTATTAATTAAATTAATTATTAGTTTGATATGATTTAATTATGCTTAATTTCAATTTCGAACAAAAAACCGTATAAAAAATAGTATATTCTATATTTTGCTTTATTAGATTAAAATGGCTCACCGTAAATGAAATTTGAAGTAGAACCAAAAAAATGAAATTTAAAGAATTGTGGGAAACAAAAAAAAAAAAAACTTTAGAAACCCAATGGCCAATACAGTCAATTCTCTATTTCTTCTCACTTTCTCAGCATAAGTGAAGAGAAGTGTAAAAGTTGTGGGACCCACTGCTTTTTCGTTTCTCTTCTCAACTTCTCTCCTAACCAAACAAGAGAAGTTACCACTCTCTCAATTTCTCTCTCACCTACTTCTCTTTTTCCTATTTTCTACTTTACCACACAATGTAAGAGCACAATTTAGTATGACCCTTTTTATTAAAGTAAATCAAACAAGAGAGCACATCCAAATGCTAAAAAATTGTGTGACTGTCGTGACTACATAGTCAATCCTGGTCCCACATGAAGACGTCACCAAATAACAAAGGATTAAAATTAAGGAAATACTAATGATTGCTCTTACATATTCTTTAACAATTTAAACAGTATTTTTATTTTTATTTTTATAAAATTTGATATGTTCAATACTTTCGAAATTAAAGTATTTAACTTTTTAAATGAACAATATCTTAAAAGTGTCTTAAACAGATCCTTAAAATTATTGAATTCTTAAAAGTGTGTTAAACAATATCTTAAATAAACAGTATTGAATTCTTAAAAGTGTGTTAATAAGATCCTTATAATTATATATGGCGGGCATGACAAGCTCATCAATCATCATGGACAACTATATTAACTTACCGTTAAAAAACTTCCATGAGAGTTTAGATATATAAATAAAAATTCATAGCCTTTTTACAAGCTTGAATAAAATCAACAAACCAAACTTAAAAAGAGAGTCATAAATGATAAATTAGTATGACAGGGAGAATCCTTAAAGAGTATGCTTTGCTACAATAGGAACTTCTATCAAACTCCATAATAGAAACCACCTTGTAGAAATATTTGTTACATAATGAATATTTATTTATCTATGCATCTCAGCAAGACGTCTTAAAAAAATTAGAGTTTTCGTTTTCTCTAAATGAAAAAGAGCAAGAAAATTTAGATAGAAAAATCATGTTTTTTACAAGTTGAGATCATCTTTTTGGCCTGTAATTGCTTCCACTTTCGAAGAGTCTTCACCGCTTGCTGAGCCCGAAACTCCAAGTTATAGTTTCGCTCACACCGTGCATCTAAATGAGCTGCCACGGTGGTTCCAAACACGAACTTATATTGTCCTAATCGGCAGGCATTAAGTTGCTAAACAACAATAGGTTGGTCTCTATGCTTGTCCCCTGCGAGATTCAGTTTAGTCCATTTGACATGCCTTGTCAAAAGTAAGAGTGCCCCAGTTTGACACACCAATCCACATATCAGACCAATCCATAAACCCTATATCACAAAACATTCAAAAGAAACACGATAATTAAACAAATGGATGCAAAACCAAGATGATTCTTCTTGCCATCAACACAAACATAATTACAATGTGATTCTGTGAAATAATAACTACACTACTCTCTGTCTTATATTATCTGTTATTTAAGGTTATGCACATTGCTTAAGAAAACCATTGACTGTACTAATTTCTATGATAAAATAAGATTTATGTACTAAAGTACCCTTATTAATATAGTGGTTGGTAGAGTAGTTTGGTATGTTGACATATAATAAAGTGCAATGATGCTATATCTCTAGAAGAAATTTATCACGATACGGTCGCAAAAAACAGGTTGGCCAATTAAATTTTTGTCTGACCGGAAGTCACGGGGGTGCTGGTCTTATATTCTTTTTTGATGAAGCGGCAGTCAACTAAATTTGAAATCTAAGGGAAACTAACCTGCCAAATATTCGTGAACCCTATCACGATTACACATTCGCTATATCTAGCATTTCCGTATAATAAGTAGGGTTATACTAATGGAAAAAAAAAATTAATACTCTGTTGATTTTCTAAAATGATAAATCATGAGACAAACAAATATTACAAATGTGACACTTAATATGAAACGGAAACATAAATTTACCTTATACTGCAAATCGGTCTTAAATCCAAGGAGACATGAAATTGGTAAACCGATAAGATAAAAAGTTGCAAGGTTGACATAAACAGCTAAGTGCTGCCAACCACATCCTCTAGCCACCCCTGCATTATTTAACACATTGTTACCCCTAAGTTGTTTTTGTTAATGATAATCATGTTGTAGAGAAAGCTTAACCTAAAAGAGATGAGGAATTTAAACCTGATAAGACACCTTGGACAGAATCTAGTAGTATAGAAATAGCAAGCAAGGGTGTCACTGAAGCAAACTCCTTTTTGATAATAGGACTATCACTAAAAAGCTGAATCCATATATCATGACCAAATACAAGTATCAAAACAAAACATAAACCAAGGAGGAGAGAGAGCTTTAAAGTGACTCCCATTGCATGTTTTGCTCTTTCTGGTTGGCCTGCTCCCAATTCATTTGAAACTCTTGTGCTATAAAAGTTCAAGTTTCAATCTTTCAATACATGTACAAGTATGTAGATTAAAGAAGCGCTTATGTCAGAAGACAAGTCAAATCAAATCCCCCCTATGAAGGAAATTGGATTGTCTGCAGTCGTACATACAATCACTCCGTCATGGATCTCGACAGTTGGATAAAAATTTAATGTCTCATATGAGTCATCGATCTTTATCTAACGATTGAGATATCTTGACAGCGTGATTTCTTTGACTATAGGAAATCCAGGTCCAAAAGGATTTATGCAACAATGCCGCGAAAGAGAGTGTGTTAAAGTAGACCAACTAACCTTGCCGCTGCACTAAGACCATAAGTGATCATGTAAGCAATGAATTCTGTGTTCGCACTGCATGGTTGTTTTGAAGAATAGCAATAGTGAATATTTCTTCTATTCATTTTAGTAACAGAAATATAAAGATATGAGAACCATACCATATTGCAATCAATGAAGTTGTTATTTGTGAGTCAGGCATTAATCCAGCTAAGAAAACCAAAACTTCAAAAGCCCAATACTCCAAACTTGCATAACATAAAACAGTATAGTAAGATTCATAATATATTAAGGATCTTACATTAAACAGCAACAAAAGTCTGATAGTGTTTAAACTAGAAGCTAATATGTTTTTGGTCTATGCAAATATACAACTTTTTTGTTTTTGGTCCTTGCATGTATATCAATTTTTGATTTTTGTCCCTGTTGTTTTGTTTTAGTCCCTAAAATATTTGTTCACGTTGAAATTGATCCTTGTAATATGCAGAGGTTTTGATTTTAGTCACTCCAATATGGTCTACATGAGGACCAAAATGAATACTATACACATATTACATGGACAACAAACATATATAAACAAATTTTAACAGATTAAAGTAAAACAAACAAAAATCTTAAAGGCTATAAAAGAAAAAAATGATATACTTGCAGAGAACACAAACATATTCAAACCTATTTTAGAAAACTAGGTTTTGTAAGATCAATCACCAAAAGGTTAAATAAAGTGAGAGGATTATTGAAGCTCATACCATACCATTGCAGCAGAAGGCAAAGCTAGTTTCATGTTTGCAAACAGGTAATCAAATGATTGCATTGAAAATCCCCTCCACGTATACTCAAACTTCTTTGCATACATTACATAAAATCCTAACATTATCATAGATATCCATAGTGATATAGAAGTTGCAACTGGTCCACCTATGAAATTCAAACTTGTCCATTGAACAAATCCATATGCAATCCCAACATGAACCAATGTTGGTATAGCTGAAAGTATAACCAATGGCATTACTACAGACTGTGTTTGTAGAAACCTTAATAGGTTTTGCAAGATACCATATGCAAATAATCCTGGAATGAGAAACTTCATATAGAGTGCAGCTGTTCTAGCAATGTCTTGAGATTGATGAAGTAACACTAGAATGTGCTCTGTATAGAACCAAATAATGGATATAAATATTGAAAAAATGAAAGATATAATGCATGAGCCTTGTAGATAGATTCCCAACATGTGATATTCTTTTGCGCCAAATCCTTGTCCGCAGAGTGTTTCTAATGCACCACTTAAACCAACCTAAGACAGAAAAACAAAGCAAAGAGCATAGAGTTTAATCTTGTGACAACATTTAGGTATGTTTGGATAAACAAACGTTTATAGCATAACATTTATCATATAAGTGTTAGATATAAGCTTTTTCTATAACAAGATAAAGCAAAGTTAATCTGTGTTCATAAGCTATCCTGAAGAGCTTATATTAATAAGGTGAAAACAATTTATGAACATTTGATAAGCTTTCCATAAACTCTCTCAAACAGTCACAATGTGCTTATGTTAGTGGTTATACTTCAGCAAGGCAATTCAATCAGGTCTGTCTGGTTGTATTCAGTTGAACAAGCTTTGAGACAGTGATTATGATGTTAAACTTGCATTCACATTGATCTAAGCACATGGTAAATGAAGCCAAAATCCAGTTCTGAATATAGATATTAGAAACGATGGTTGACATTTTCGCATTATGTTAAGAGTATATGTTCCGAGTAGTGAGCTAGGTTTGTGAGCTAAGGGACGTTGAAGGAGGAGGTCCCCGGTTCTATCCCCAGATACTAACATTACTAACATTTGTCAATAAAAAATTGTTAAGAATAAAGACCGAATCCTTGATCGCCTTATCACTTGCCAACCTTATACCCCTTTTTAATATTTCCTTTCCTTCATGTAATTTATAAAACTATGAAAGAAAAAAAGTACTTTTTAAAATTTTATCTAAATTGGTGCTTTCAGAGGAGAAGTTGTTGCAAGCAATCAAAAGATATAAAGTAAAACCTCTTATTCTAGTAAATAAATGGAGCCACCACTCATAACGTTATAATATTCTAGCATCAATCAGATTTCTAAACAAACCATTGACTTGAATACATATAAATAAACAAAAGAAATTTCTGATTTTCTGTCATATATACAAACATACATATAAATTTACATTTGACTAGTAATCCATACATAAGCATGTCTATTCATTGGATATAAATTAATCAATAAGGGTTCAAGAATTTTTATTTTTAATCAAGAGTTCAACATTTTTTAAAATAATAAAGAGACGTCACATATCATGTTGAAGTTATTATTAAATAACATTGTACCTCATGTTTTTGATTGACCGTGTCTAATCAATGAACACACAAGAATTGTTCATATCAACATCTATGGAAATGAACAAACTATAATAATAAAAAATAGTAAATTAAATACCATAACTGCTACGCCAGTGACACTAAACCAAGAATTAGCAAGAGTTGCACCAGCTAGCTGAAGCTCACCAAGATGACCAACAAGCATGACAGAAACCAAAGTGATCAAGTAATAAAATAAATTTGTAAGAATCATTGGTAGTGAAAACATGAGTTGATGTTTGGCTTCCTCTATATCCAAGATTTTGTTCCACCATTTCTCTATTTGTGGTCTTGTGTTTTGTTTTCCATGATCATCTGTTGTTGGCACTAATAGAGGTGCTTCTGTGCCATCTGAAATGATACTTGCCGCCATGTGAGCTTTCTAACTCTTGGGTTTTTTTATTTGTTGACAAAATCTTACCTTAGCTTCTCTTCCTCTTCATTTGTTCTGTTATGATATATATGTATATGTATATAGACACACGTCACTGTATGATTCGATATGTTGGGTGGCGGTTACACATCACGAGTTTTGTAATGATTCTTTATTATTAATATTTATAGTTGAGAAATGCTATCAACACTCTCTTTTGAACACTCTCTCTATACTACTAGAAAAAACAAAATTAGAGAGGGAAATTAGTGACGGAAAAAATAAAATCCCTCATAAATTCCTTGGTCGCAAAATTTAGTGACGAAATTTGAGAGGGATTTCATGTTTTCCCTCACTAAATTTCCCTCACTAATTTTTGTTTTTTTAGTAGTGCTAATACTCACTCTTTTATTGGATGAAATTCATGCATGTCCCACCACTTTATGTGAGTCCTATATTGAGTTGTACAAATTGTATACAAAGTCTTATTTTTGGAAAAACACTGAAGTTTTGTTTTGTTATACGACAAAAATCAAGATTTTTTTTTATTTTTTAAATAAAAACACAATTTTTAGTCATGACAAAAATATACAAACATTAAACGTGTAAAATAGTCGGCCATAGTTTTTAGTGAGAGAAACTCCATCTTTTCTTTAAGTTATCTTCCTCTTTCACTAATCGAGGACGCGTGATTTTAGGTCAATTTTTGACCTATAATCACCCATTTGCATCTTTTTTCTCTCTTTATTTCAATCTAAATAAGTGATTTTCATATACATCAAGTTTTTTCTTTCGTGTTTTTTTTGTGATTTCTTCGTTTGAGTGCGACATTGTGCTGCTCGTCGTCTTGAGCGGCGTTGTTTGATTTTGCATCTTGTTGTGCGGTGATCGTTTGGTTCATCTTGAAAGATCAGCTTCAGACAATCACAAATTCAATCAATGATTTGGGCGTCAACGTTGCAGATCCAAAGACATGGAGTATTCTGATGATTTAGATTTTATCATATTATTTGTAGGCATTTTGTCGTACTATTAACTTAGGTGTTGTGAGTTTGTTCGCAGATTTAACCTTTACGTTTTTAGCGATATTGATATGTTATTGTCTCTGATGTATTCTATCAATTTGAATGAGAAAATATCATTTTATTTTTGTAAAAAAAGTCATGACAAAAATAAATTGGACCGAATGTTTGTCATGACAATAAATAGAAAAAAAACATGGGTGAAAAGGATTTGTTAAATGAGCTCCAATCTGACTCCAACTTAAAGGATGGAAGAGTCCAACCACATATATACACATCAACCAAACATCTTGATGATGAAAGATTTCAATACAATTTCAATTCGGAATATGAGGTAATGAAAGTGTCCAACTCGGAGGCATTTGAGGCAATTTGCAATCTCAGATACTTTACAAGTTTTTTAATGGAAGAAAGAATAAAATGGGGTAAATGGTTGAAGAAGAAATGCGTCTAACTAAATCACATTGCAATAACATATGTTTAATAGAATTTAAATTGATAGTGTAAAATGTTTTTACACATGCATCTAACTAAATCACACTAAATGAATATATGTATAGATATTTTGGGAACTAACTTATAATGACATGCTGAAGTAATTTGATTGAACGTAGATGTAAAAAAAATTATACCGTCTGTGAATAAAGATTAATTTCTATTCAATATTAATATCGCTAGACAATCAATGCGCGCTCAAAAAAAGATTTGTATGAAAATTGAGGTAAGGACTAATGTGTCCCAATTTAACTTTTTTGGGGATTAAAATAAATAGATTATACTTTTTCTCATGAACTACGGTAAGTTTTCTCTCTTTAATATTCATATTTTCCAGTATTATTATTTATTACTGTAGTAAATACATGATACAAATGCACATAATTCTAGAATATATGACATTAATTAAAAATTTATACACTAAAATTATAGTAATAAGGATGCTCATTTCTTTTAAGAAATGAAGAGGATTCGGAGATTTCGGTTTGAGCTTCTATAGTAAGAACCTTATTTTTTCGTTATGATATTTTGGTGGATGTCCAATTTATAAATGAGAAGCATTCTATTCTGTTATTTGGTAGATTACAAACAAATTATTTGTTTATTGAGATCTGAGTAACAACACCATAACAATAATATTATCAATATGTTTATCGAGGTTCACTCCAATAGTTCCCTTTAGTCCTCCCATTATAGAGAAATTTCGCCTCAATATAGTTGAAGACTTGATCCATTAAAATTGGAACCGGTTACAAGCATTAAGGTATATCCTTGTTTACTCGATAATACATTTTTTATTACAATGATTTGACTAAACTAAGTCTCTATGTCTTTTTTTATATAAGTTTGTTGACGCAAACGCATCAACTATATATTAAAAAAGAAACCAAAAAGAAGGGGGGACATAAAGCCTTAACCTTTCAACCATTTACAAATCTGTAACAGGGTAAGCCTAACCTATCCCTAATGTAGTCAGTTCTAACTTGTAAGTGAATCTCATTCATCCATAAAAAAGAATTACA
>Ga0315915_1003001_pt1 | contig 21487 bp, 12 predicted proteins | sample MpolbnodulesMG_FD_207738 | JGI IMG/M metagenome (GOLD analysis project Ga0315915, IMG submission 207738) | Medicago polymorpha root nodule microbial communities from Los Angeles, California, United States - branched nodules | ecosystem: Host-associated > Plants > Roots > Nodule | place: USA... | reverse complement strand
GTGGTTTGGGGAGAGTGGAGAAGAAGAAAGATGTCAGGTTGTTGGTCGGGGAGAAAGGACCATCTATTTTGTGTTTACAAGAGACGAAGTTGTCGGTGTGTGACCAGACGTTGAGTTCTTCCTTGTGGGGTGCTACGCCTCATTCGTTCTCGTTCCGACCTTCGGTGGGGGCGTCAGGAGGGTTGTTGATTTTGTGGGATACTGCTTTGGTGGAGGTTTGGTCGACGATGAGTGTTGAGAATGCTATTATGATACATGGTCGGTTTATCCAAAATAATGATGAATTTTACTTGATTAATGTCTATGCACCATGTGATAATGGAGAGAAACAGCTTTTATGGGACAGATTGACTTCTTTATTGCAACAGTTATCAGGGAAGAATGTGTGTATTTGTGGCGATTTCAATGTTGTGAGATCGGCGAATGAGCGTCGCTCATCAAGAGCGCAGCCTAGTGCGGTGGATGTCGAGCCTTTCAATCGGTTTATCGACGACAATATGTTAGTGGATCTTCCTCTTTGCGGTCGTATGTTTACATGGTACAAGGGAGATGGCACGTCTATGAGTCGCCTTGATAGATTTCTTTTATCCGAAGATTGGTGCTTGGTGTGGCCAAATTGTATGCAAGTGGCTCATCTGCGAGGTTTATCGGATCATTGCCCGTTGTTTTTATCTGTGAATGAAGATAATTGGGGACCGCGTCCATCTCGTATGCTAAAATGTTGGTCGGCCGTCCCTGGTTATAAATAATTTGTGATTGAAAAGTGGAGGGCAATGGACTTTCAAGGTTGGGGCGGGTTTGTCTTGCAACAAAAATTAAGGAAGATTAAATTCGATTTGAAAGAGTGGCACAGTACGCATGTCAGAAATTTACCTGGGAGAATTCAGGCCATTAAAGAGCATGTCGATATGTTGGATAAAAAGGCAGAACAAAATGCCTTGACAGCAGAGGAATTATATGATTTGCGAAGTAATACTTTTGATATGCATTCTTTATCTCGGAAGTCCTCTAGTGTCTCTTGGCAACAGTCGCGGTTATTATGGTTAAAAGAGGGTGATGCCAACTCCAAGTACTTTCACGCAGTTATGATAGGTAGGCGGCGTATGAATTCTATTGCATCTCTCGTTGTTAATGGTAGCACTGTTGAAGGTGTTCACCCGGTACGTGAAGCGGTATTCAATTATTTCTCTGATCATTTCAAGGCTATTGATTCTACGCGGCCTAGTATGGATGGGATGGTTTTTCGACATCTTGATTATGGGGATGGGGTGTCTCTTGTGCGCCCGTTTACTATCGATGAGGTGAAGGCGGCAGTGTGGGATTGTGACAGTTTTAAAAGTCCAGGTCCTGATGGAATTAATTTTGGCTTTATAAAGGATTTTTGGTCGGAGATGAGCGGAGACATTATGCGTTTCATTGGAGAATTTCACCGTAATGGTAAGCTAACCAAAGGAATAAATTGTACTTTCATTGCATTAATTCCGAAAGTGGAGAGCCCGCAGAAGCTCAATGATTTTCAACCCATTTCTCTAGTGGGAAGTTTGTATAAAATTTTAGCTAAACTTCTTGCTAATAGACTTCAGAGAGTTTTGGCCAAGGTAGTGTCAGAGACACAGACTGCTTTTGTGCATGACAGACAGATAATGGATGGCCTTCTTATAGCTAATGAGGTAGTGGATGAGGCTAAAAAATTGAAAAAAGAATTATTGTTATTTAAAGTTGATTTTGAGGAAGCGTATAACTCCATTGATTGGAATTACTTGGATACAGTCATGGCCAGAATGGGTTTTCCAACTCTATGGCGGAAATGGATTAAAGAATGCATAGGAACGGCTTCAGCATCTGTGTTGGTGAATGGTAGCCCCACGGCAGAGTTTCCTTTAAAGCGTGGGTTACGGCAGGGTGATCCTTTGTCACCTTTTCTCTTTCTTTTGGCTGCAGAGGGTCTGAACGTTTTGATGAAGGCGGTGGTGGACTCTCACTTGTTTTCGGGGTACTGTTTTGGAGCGCTTAATGGGCTGTCAGTTTCCCATTTGCAGTTCGCGGACGATACATTGTTATTGGGTACGAAGAGTTGGGCGAATGTCCGTGCTTTATGGGCGGTTCTGGTGTTATTCGAAAGTGTGTCTGGTTTAAAGGTGAATTTCAATAAAAGCATGCTGTCAGGTGTTAACATTAGTGACTCTTGGTTGGGGGCAGCAGCCACTGTTCTGAATTGTAAGGTGGGGAGGATCCCTTTTATGTACCTAGGACTTCCTGTTGGAGGGGATGCGAGCCGATTATCTTTTTGGGAGCATGTTGTTGGCCGTATTGCGAAGAGGATGTCTATGTGGAAGAGTAGGTTCTTATCGTTTGGTGGCCGTTTGATTCTCATAAAGTCTGTCCTGTCTTCTCTACCTGTATATGCCCTTTCCTTCTTCAAAGCTCCCTCAGGTATAATCTCTTCTATTGAATCTATGTTTAATAAATTTTTTTGGGGGGGGTTGTGAGGATCATAGGAAAATCTCCTGGGTTAGCTGGAATTCCATTTGTGTCAGTAAGGAGGAAGGAGGTTTGGGGGTGAGAAGAATGCGAGAATTTAATTTGGCTCTCTTAGGAAAATGGTGTTGGAGGATGTTAGTGGATAGAAACGGTTTATGGTATAGGGTGTTAGTGGCTCGTTATGGTGAGGAGGATGGTGTTCTGAGGGATGGAGGGCGGCGGGCCTCTAGTTGGTGGCGAGAGCTCGCTCGTGTGCGTGATGGAGGTGGGGGAGCGGGTGGTGAGTGGTTTAGAGGTTGTGTTTCGAAAGTAGTGGGGAATGGGAGGAGTTCGTACTTCTGGACTGATCCGTGGTTAGGAGGGATTGCCTTAGCGGTACGATTTAGGCGCTTATATGATCTAAGTGTCAATAAACACTGTACGGTGGAGGATATGCATGTGCTGGGATGGGAGGAGGGAGGTGAGGCTTGGCAGTGGCGTAGGAGGTTGTGGGATTGGGAGGAAGCCTTAGTTGGTGAGTGTAGGTCGTTGCTTGCTAACGTTACTTTGCAGGTCTCAACTTCCGATGAATGGAGATGGCGACTTGATAATTCAGGAAAATATTCTGTTTGTTCTGTTTATGGTTTATTAACTTCAGGTGGTAGTACGAATGTGGATGAGGCGTCCTCTTTGGTGTGGCACAAACAAGTCCCGCTGAAGGTCTCTATTCTTGCTTGGAGGCTTCTTCGAAATCGATTGCCAACGAAGTTCAATTTGGCGAGCCGCGGTATATTGGCTCATGATATGCATCTTTGTGTTTCTGGCTGCGGGGACGTGGAGACAGCTCAACATTTATTTGTTTCTTGCCCTATCTTCAGCGACTTATGGCAGCAGATTCGTGCTTGGATTGGGGTTAGTGGGGTAGATCCCCTTGACATCTCTGATCATTTTGTTCAATTCACGTACATGCTAGGATCGACATCAAAATTTCGTTCATTCATGCAACTTTTATGGTTAGCTTGTGTGTGGGTGTTGTGGACTGAGCGTAATAACAGACAGTTCAACAACACTGAAAATTCTATAAATCAATTGGTTGAAAAGATTCAAATCCACGCTTACTGGTGGTTGAAGGCAGCAAATGGTGTGTCTGTGTTCGGGATTCATAGTTGGTTTACTACCCCTTTACTTTGCTTGGGCATAGGCTAACTGTTTTTTTGCTGTTTTCCATGGTCTAACTCTTGTATAATTTTGGCTGCACCCTTCTAGCACACCTTGTGAGGAAGGTGTGAAGCTTTTGTTGTTAATATATGTTTCATTTTTGCCTCTTCAAAAAAAAAATGATGTTTCACATATTCAATGATGAAAATTAAATAGTTATAAATATTCAATGATGGTATTATTGTATAAAATAACTTTTTTTTTTTGGAGTACGAAAATAACAAATCTTTAGATGTTTTATTTAATGTTATAAATATCTATATATGTTGCTCCATTATGTAAAACTTCTGGATTCGACACTTCTCACTATAGTTAAGTTGCATAGCATCCATGATGAAATATAGGTCCAACATTTGTTATTGAAAAAATATTATTCGGGATTTTCCAAAAGCTTCAGACAAAGAAAGATGTAAAGTATTGGAGGGTTTGGACAAATAGTGCGGGACAGATTCCACGGATTGAGTGTGTAAAGAGCATGGAGAAACCCATAATATGTGATTTTCTTAAGGGAGGATGTTAACATGTCATGCATGGGAATTGTAGTGTATATTACGGGTCCGCAAGTGACGTGGAAAACCAACCAACAACAATTCAACTCACTACACAACAAGGTGAATTGGTGTTTTATTCCCCATGAGAGAATCTATTGATACATGAATATGATATATATATAAAATATAAATGGAAAGCAATTTGGCAACTGCACAATCATCGTCTATAAAACGACCAACATGAAATGTATTTCTTCCCACCAAATTAATGTAAACACTACTAGCTAATGATAAAATCAGATTGATACAGTCTCGTAAGTATAGCTCAGTTGGTAGCTATCAGGGATAATTTGTATAGGGGTCGGGGTTCGAACCCCGAATTCCCCACTTCTCCACACATAATGTGTGTGAGTCTAGCCACTAGGCTACTTTGAAAGAAAAAAAAATCAGATTGATACAAGACAGACAAACACAACATCCTAAGTTTAATCACAAGGTTTGGGAGTACCTACTTTCCTAATTTAAAATCACACAATTGCTAGTTTATACTCCAATTTCTTCTAATATGTTACACGTTTTTCTACTTCATTATGAATTTAGGATTTATTGTTATAAGATAAGATAATAAGTAATAATATTTTTTGAGTGTGTTTTCAAATAAATGATAGAGGAGATTTTCTCATAACAATATGGCTACATTAAGGCTTTGTTTGGAAGGGAGGAAAAGGGAGGGCTTTGAATGGTGGGAAATTTGGGAGAAAAGGGAGAAATCTTTGAAATTTTTTAAAAGAGTAATTTTTTAAAGAATGATAAATTAATACATATGAATACTATATTTTTAATTTTAAAAATATTATAACAACATAAATTAAATTTGAAGAATTCATATAAACCTTCCAAAACCCTCCTCCAATACAATATTTTTAATTCCCCCAAATGAGGAGGGTTTTGTATTATGAAGAAAAGTTAACCCACCAAAGCCTCCTCTCCCATTTTCCTCTATATCTTTCACTTACTCATTCCTTTTTTTCCAAATCTTTCCCTCCAAACTCGCAAACAAAGCCTAAGGGTCAACTCTAAGCTCATATATGTTATCATTTTGGACATACTTGCAAAATACATCGAGTCAGGACCCGAAATGCAATCTTTTTGTAGGTTATATAGTTATACTTAGAGATTCGGAGAATAAATCAAGTGTGAGGTTTAAATTGAAGACATCTCTTAAATGTATGATTTTCGTCTAAATAGAAGAAATATAGAGTATATGAAATAAAGTTTTAGCAAAAGGTGAAACATTAATTCCAACTAAAAGGTGAAAGTTACAAATGATATGTATCATAAACAAGGTATATGGTTTAAATATCTTTAGGCACATATAATGAAAATGACAAGAAAATAGAATGAGATGTAATTCATCGAATTCAAACAAAATAAATAAGGCAACTAAAAATTTTCTTTTTAAATTAGTTAATTACATCACATTTCACAACTAATATTTAATTCAAAATCTGTCATACCTCCTCTAATCTGATTCAGTACTTACTAGTAGTCAGTATTAGTAATTTGACATAATGTATGACATTGTCAACAATTCAAACGGGCATAAGAAATTATAAATGAGCTTTTCTTTTCTACTTCAATGTCCCAACAAACGGGAGTTACAAACTAACAATGAGTTTAATACTGAATCACTATTTTTTTACGGTTTTTTTTAATTTATAACTGAATTACTTGTTTATATATAGATGGAATATCTTTTATCTTTGTGCATCCCCATTATGAAAACAGAAAACGTTTATTTGTAATTTAAAGGAGATTAATAACGGGAAATTCTCCAACTATTTGTTTTAAAAAGTAAAAAACACGTATGTTTAATCAAAGGCAAACCTGGAACCTGTAGAATCTAAGTGGCAAAACGCATAGTTTACAAGAAAAGCATAACTTTAATCATCCCGTTTTGTGAAAAGAGCATTATTAATGAAGAGTGGACAAAGAGAGGATAACATTGTCTTTGTGTAGTGGAAGGGTCCAAAAGAGAAAAAGGAGTATAGAAAAGTGATAAAGCATCAAAATTGGGCGCGTGAGGATGTCCCCTACTTAGCATTAAGAAAGGTCGGTGAATGAATCAACCTCCTAGCTAGTGACTAATAAAAATGTGAAAGAAAGCATAAAGAAATTAAGAAGAAGAAGACGTTATGACTTATGACCCCATGAGTCACTTTTCCTTAAATTATTATTACATGTATGACCCTTATACTTGCTTAATTACGTTGTATTCCGAGCAATGAGGACGGTGCTACATATACGTTACGAGCATTTAGGGGTAATAATGCATTGAGGATGCTTTCTTGTCTATTCCGTCGGTGGGATCATACATCCACAATATTATAAAAAGTTTTCTTTCTTTTCCTATTGGTTTTCTTCCATTCGTATACAACGTGTTGTTAAGAATTGTAATTTAATTTAATATTGCTATTAAGAATATAAACTATAAGTCTTTGTTAATTATTTGCACAAATATATGTAAGGGTTTTCATGGTTTGCGGGTTGACCTGCAAATCAGTGATCGAAGCGGTCCAACCGCTTTTTTCTTAACATATTATATTATTATGTATGTATGTTGGTTCAACCTCAGGTTTTTCTTTTCTCTATATTTAATGTGTTAGTTTTTTTTACCATGATATTGATACGAAGTTAGATTATTCCCTCTCAACCGAATTTTTTTCATATGCGTGAGTTAGTAATCGAACCCCCTAACAACATGTTTAGATGGCCAAGACCTTTGCCACTTAGATCAATAGTATATGTTAGGGCAAGTGTTAAGAAAGTTATCATGGTAATATGTGTCAGTTTTACCATTAAAGAAGTTAATTATCTTTTCTCCATATATGTTAGGGTAAGTGATAAGAAAGTTATCATCTTAAAAAATGCTTATAACAATGCAAAGTTTTTATTTTTGAAATCTTTAACATCTGTCGTTATGGCACACGGTGCTGGAGGGTCAGGGGGTTTAGTGGTCATGGTCCCCCTTCCCCCCAATTAATAACCTACTTTATATATACTACAACTAATTATATTAAAAGGTTTAGTAAAATATATATTAGGTCATGTCCGCCTAATTAATATAATTAAACTATTTATTTTTTCTACTAAAAATGTAGTTTTTTTTTTATCATTTTGTTAGATTAATTGGCAACTAATATCATTAGTTTTATATTTTATATTATTTTAACTATCTCATATTTTGTAAAATATGTCGACATGGTCTTTTCCATAACATATTTTAAAAGGAATGGACCACAATGATATAGCTTTACAAAATAAAAGACTATTGTTTTTTATAAAAAAAAAAGAGCAAATTAAAATCTAAAATAAAAGCAGGGGATAAAATATAATGTAGTCCTTAATGTATTATCCCTTGTATTCTCCTGTGACCTCATATGTCTCGCACTCGCACACAAGTTTTTTTATTTGATCAATCGTCGTTTTTTTTGTTAATCCCTCGGTTCTTAGAGTAAAGGGGTCATTTTGATCAGGAGTTCGGCAAGTATATAAAAAAAGTCAAAGCTACAAACATAATATATGGTCAAATATGTTATCAGTTGTACAAAATCACGACCTTTCCAATTTAGTCTCTATTAAATTTTAATTGAAATTCTAGTCCATAAAAATACAAATAAGGACTAAAACAGAACAATTTTTTTTAGGGTCTAAACTTTAAAATTTACGATTTTGTAGGGACCGAAATTCATATTTAACTCTATAACATATGCATTGATATTTTTTCTATTTCTCACTATGACTTTTTTTCCCTCTCTCTAATTTTTGTTATTTTTTCTACTAACAAGTCAACACTTGTATGTTGACTATACTTGTTGATTTATGTCTCTCATACTAAATATAGTTAGTTATAAATTGTCCACAAAAATTGCAAGAATTGTTAGGCCAGACGACATAATCAGGGTTTGAACCCCGCTACCTCCACTTATATGTGTGAGTTAATGATAACTTTGTTATTTCGTCTATCTACCAAAAAATAAATATAGTTATAAATTTATTTACAAACAAGAAAATACTAGTTTAGGGTTTCTCATATACCTTTTGTATTTAAAACCATTATATTTTAATCAAATTATGTTCTTTATATTCGGTCCCTAATCACGCATGGTAGCAAAAACCTTTAAAAAAAACTATTGAAATAATATCATAACTACTTGGAGAATACCCGAGACATCCCACTCTTCAAAATTACTCAATTATAATTTCATCTTTTTGGTTACGTATTGAGAGGTGAACTAGTATTATCTGTCTGGAGTGAAATTCAGAATTAAAATTGGGTATGCCAAAAGTACTCATTGCTCATGAATGCCAAACCTTAATCATCTTCTATGTACAGATAAAGACTTTAATCACCCTTAATAATCTCGTGTTTAGACATCGTGATCAAAGATCCCCATCAATATATAATCAATTTATTAGTATATTTAAAAATAGATCTCAATCAATAAACACGCAATCCTTTTGACAAAAAATACTTTTTTTTTTGGACAGATTTGACAAAAAATACATAAAACCCAAGACAAAATAGACACAAAAATTTAAAATAGAAGCTGGACCATGTAAAGCACGTAGTTTAGCTACATATTCTAGGTTTGGGTAAAGCAACCCTCTTAGATTTCGAGGACCTTATTTTTGGTATAATATAAACCTGATTTTCTCTCTCTAATATTTACATTTTGAATATGATTTTTATTTGAGTTAAATATTTCTTTTTGTCCCTATGTTATTCTTATTTTGGCTAAATATGTAGTTGGCCCCTATGTTATTCTTATTTGGGTTAAATATATTTTTGGTCCATATAAATATATCAACTTTATTTTGTGAGTTTAACTCAGTTAGTAGGGATATTACACATTATATGCAGGGTTGTGGTTCGAACTCCGACATCTCACTTTCTTACATTTAAAATGTATCAGCTCTTGTCATTAGGCTACTTGACCAAAAAAATATCAACTTTTAGTTTTGGTCCCTCTAATTTTTTTTCTTCGACTTTTAGTCTATACAAAATTTTCAATCACCATTTTTTGTCTTTATTTTTAAGTCAACTCATGTATAGTTTTTGTATTTTTTTTAATCATAGCAAAACACATGGGAGAAGAGCCATTTCCTTAACATTTTGAACTTGGAACTCCAAAGCAATAACCAAGCATCAAGCAAAGAAAAGTTAAAAGGCAAAGGTAATGAACTTATTGGGCAGTGGATTCACGCAACATATAACGACCTCAAAGATCGAATTTGTGCCTTGCCTACCTACTTACTAACTAGAAATAAAGGACACCAACGTACACAATCAATCTCACGCAATTTTTTAATGGCACTACTTCTACATAACCACTATCTCCCTCATTTATTTTTATATTTTTACACCTATATATTTTATTTAAATGAAATGAAATAGGTCAATTTGAAAACGAGACACGAAATGCTATCAACAACACCACGTTTCATTCCCACTAATAGTTTAATTTGTCCGCATATAAGTTGCATTCATTTATTACATTCTAACGTGAAACCACAAAATAATATTTGACAATGACATGAATTAAAAACATAAAACGAAATTAAAATAAAGAATACAAATCTAACAATTTTGTCTATATACTCAAATTTCAATAGACTACTTTTGTAGTATTATTTTGTATCAAAGACCGGTAAAATCACGGTGTATTCAATTTTTGTTGTCAATATGATCATTTTTAGTGGATAATTTGTAAATACATTTATTAATGTTTATTGAATCTTTGCGAGTTATGTCCTAACTTTAATAAATTTCGAGAATCAATTCACATTTTTTAACCTATTTAGGTTGGCCTGATAGTATTTGGTTGAAATCTGACAGTGTGCTCCTCCTTAAGATATCAGATTCGATTTTTTTTATGTTAATTTAGATAAGTTAATTTAGTTTTTAAAAAAAACAAAATCAACTCAATTTTTTTCTTCTTACTATATAAACAAAAATAATGGTAAAAGAGAAAATATAAATACAAATTGTGATGACGGAATCTGTCGGAAGAGCAAAAGAGAGCATCTAGATCTTACAGCCGAAAGAAGTTTTCTCTTTTTTCTCTCTCCATTATTTCCCGCTGAGGAATTCTCGGAAGAACAAATTCAACCAAATTCAGACATGAATTTTGCAAAACAATTCATCAAAATTCACCATGAAACTTCATAATTCAAGCTTCAGCATCATAGTCATCATCATCTTCATCTTCTTCTTCTCATCACTATCTGTTAACACTGCAAAACGTTTCAATGAATCCGATCATCATCACACAAGAAGAGTTCTCCATCAACCATTATTCCCAGCGAGTTCAGCACCACCACCATCACCCTCCACCGTTACACAACCACCACCACAACCTTCCTCCGACAACATTCCATTCTTCCATGAATATCCAGACGCACCACCGTCGAATCAGAATCAAGCAGCACCGTTAACTTCTAACGCTACAACAGCGAATCCAACGGCAACACAACCAGCAAAAGGAACAAAAAAAGTAGCAATAGCAATCTCCGTTGGAATCGTAACGTTAGGAATGTTGTCGGCGTTAGCTTTCTTTTTATACAAACACAGAGCAAAAAACGCTGCGGATACACAGAAGCTAGTGAGTACTTCCACACAGAGAAACAATTCTCTTCAAGATTCATCGAATTCATCTGCTCCGGTAGTAGCTTCGAATTTTCTCTACATTGGAACTGTGGAACCTTCGAGAAGGTCAACGACGGTCAACGATCAGAATCAATCGGAGAAGCCTAACCGTTCACCGTATCATAAACTGAATTCCGTTAAGCGATCCGATCGGTATCGACCGAGTCCGGAGTTACAGCCAATGCCGCCGTTAAGTAAACCTCCAAACGGAAACATTCCGCCGGCGATGTCGTCGGAAGAAGATTCCGACGAAGAAAGTAACGCAACAGCGTTTCATTCGCCGCAGAATTCGTCGATAAGTCAGGAAGATGGATTTTACACGCCGTATTCAGTTTCACGGCAGAGTTCTCTCAGTAACGGTAGTCCGGCGAAGAAAGAGAGTAATTCGACGGTTACGCCTCTTCCGAAATCAAAGAGAACTTCGCCAAAATCGAAATCTGCTATTTCTGCTTCTTCTCCGGATATTCGACACGTCATCATTCCGTCTATCAAGCAAACACCTCCACCGCCACGTCAGCAATCGGAGAAACAGTTAACCTCCTCCGGTGGAGTAGGACATTCTAGAAAGCCGAAATTCTCAGCACCACCGCCACCGCCGAATTTGACTCATCTTCAATCAACAACTAATACATTTTCACACTTGTCTAAGACTTCACTTAATCATCCTCCGCCACCTCCTCCACCGCCACCACCTCCGCCACCGCTGATGACACGAAAATCAGTATCGTCGACACCGGCGGTGTCTGCATCTATAAGTAAGTTAAGTGAAGAACCTGGTTCTGTTGGTAGTGTAACAAAAGGTTTAGAATCAGTTTCAGATCATGTTGATGAGAGTATGAATTTGAGATCTTCTTCCGAGAGGCTTGTTGAAGAAGCTAATGAAACGGAAGGTGGAAAACCAAAGTTGAAAGCATTGCATTGGGACAAAGTTCGTGCAACTTCTGATCGTGCTACTGTGTGGGACCAAATAAAATCAAGCTCGTTTCAGTGAGTATAATTGAATATTTAATTCTCTATACATCATTTTTGGGATTGTAGTTGCAGTAGTTGAAGTACAATTCTGAATTAATATTACTCGTGTTATTTTTTGTTTTTAATAGATTAAATGAAGATATGATGGAGTCTTTGTTTGGTTGCAACAATGGAACAAATTCTGCTCCAAAACCAAAAGAACAAGGTGTTAGAAAATCAGTTCTTCCTTCTATTGATCATGAGAACAAGGTGTTAGATCCTAAGAAGTCTCAAAATATAGCTATACTGTTAAGGGCACTGAATGTGACAAGAGATGAAGTGTCGGAAGCTCTTTTGGATGGTAAGTTGTTACTTCATTCTTTTCCCTTTTTGGGAGTTTATACTTACTTGCATGATAGATAACAAAACTTTCAAATCACATTTTCTAATTCTGGCAAAACATTACAAATTAGGGTTTTTATGGTGGATTCATCTACACCATACATTTGCATGTTTTTTTTTTTAACCTTCTGGTTCCTAGGGAAAGAGACCATAATACTTCGGTGTTTGGTTGGGAAGTAAGTAAAATCTGATCAACAATTGTTTCACTTTGGCGCATATGCATATCTTTAACTTATGAAATAATTAATAATCAATCCAGTTCATGTATATGATATAGAAAAAGTTGTGTAGGAAGGGCATTAGGTATTAGTCATAGAGAAGCATGGCTCAACAATTTAAAAACAAAAAGTCTTCATCACTACATGTGTGATGATTCAGTATGGAAATGTCTAAATCAGCATCATGCCACGTGCATCATTATGTTATTTTAAGAGAGGTGCAAATTTAGGTATTCTTGTGTGGGAATTTCAAAATGTGGTAAAAACCAAATCCAAGTCCAGCTCATACAATGTACTTGAGAACAAAGAATAAAACAAGGACATCTTAACTAATGAACATCTTTAACTTACAAGCTATTTTTGTCTTCTTTAACCGAAGAATTTTTGTCATTAAACTAGATACTGCATTTGCCACCAAAATTAACTAACCTATGTTCCTTAACAATTTAGGTTTGGCTTTTTGCTCTATGGGTTTTGCTTTCTCTAAAAGCAAAAGCAATAGCAACCTAGTTTAGTGAGAGCCGTGATTACAGATGATATATCCAAATCATCATCTATGCATTCTCCATGTTCTAATCCAAAAGATGGACTATTTTATCAATTCTCTGACTCCACACTATTTCATTTTTATCTTTTTCTTTATTCAAATTATAGAAGTACTAATCTCTAATTCCTTGATTCTTATATCAGCTGAGGGGTAGTAAAACTCTGTCCTAACTTCCCTAACAGTCTACTGGTTGTTGGCCATTATTCCCAAAAATTTAAAAAGTAAATAAACTTTAAATTGTGTGGATGTATATAATATATAGTAACTTTGATGCATATCTATTATCTGTTCATTCAAATCCTAAACAGATGAATCACATTACTTGTGTGCCTCCCCCTCAAATGACAGTTAATTGTAAGGCAGTAATATCTCAAAGTGCTTCATCTATACTAAAGCTTTCTATCATATTCAAGTCTAACTGACACAGAGAAGTATTTATTCATCAATTGTATGCTTCATGAAATCACTAAACATTAAACACACTGTATTTCCAGTTTGAATTATTAATCTACTGAGTCGGTAATAAATTTCTAAAATATGTGAAATATATGAAGATAGTTATTTATAGAAAGTTATGTCCTAGTTTGCTATTGTCTTGAACTAATTGCTTATTTGCATCCTATGTTTTCATTTTGCCAATATAATCGATTCATGGGTGGTTTTATTTTTTAATGAAACAGGGAATCCTGAAGGTTTGGGTGCTGAGCTATTGGAAACCCTAGTAAAGATGGCTCCTACTAAAGAGGAAGAGATAAAATTGAAAAACTATGACGGCGATCTTTTGAAACTTGGACCTGCAGAAAGATTTCTTAAAGCAGTGCTTGATATCCCTTTTGCATTCAAAAGAGTTGAAGCTATGCTATACAGGGCTAACTTTGATTCAGAAATCAACTACCTCAAGAAGTCTTTCCAAACCCTTGAGGTATGGCTATCTTTCAACTCCCTGTTATCTTTGATATCTTGATGTCTTCTGACAAACTAACACATCCGCTGTTAATATCTATTTCTCAGGCAGCAAGCGAGGAACTAAGGAACAGTCGGTTATTCTTTAAACTCCTTGAAGCCGTTCTGAGGACAGGAAACAGAATGAATGTTGGCACTAATCGAGGTGACGCTAAAGCTTTCAAACTCGACACACTCCTGAAACTTGTAGATATAAAGGGAACAGATGGAAAGACCACATTGCTACACTTTGTGGTCCAAGAGATCATTAGATCTGAAGGTTCAGAAACTGCATCTGCAAACGGAAGTATACCCAACCAAATGGACTCCAAATTTAACGAGGAAGAGTTTAAGAAGAACGGATTGCATGTTGTGGCTGGTCTCAGTAAAGACCTTGGTAATGTCAAAAAAGCAGCAGGAATGGATTCAGATGTGTTAAGCAGCTACGTTACAAAGCTTGAAACGGGGCTTGAAAAAGTGCGATCAGTTTTGCAATATGAGAAACCAGATATGAGAGGAGGTTTCTTCAATTCTACAAAGCTCTTTTTGAAATACGCAGAAGAGGAAATTGTAAGGATTAAGGCTCATGAGAAAGAGGCTTTATTCCTTGTGAAAGAAGTTACTGAATACTTTCACGGAAATGCAGCAAAGGAGGAAGCACATCCATTAAGAATTTTCATGATTGTGAGAGATTTTCTAAACATTTTGGATTTGGTTTGCAAAGAAGTGGGAAGGATGCATGATAGAATTGTTGGCGGTGCTTCAAGATCCTTCAGAATAGCTTCAAATGCCCCATTACCTGTTCTTAACAGGTACAATGGGAGACAAGATAGAAGCTCAGATGAGGAAAGCTCATCCCCTTAGTATTGTGAATACAAAAAAGAAACATAGCCTCTCAAAATAACAGTGAAAGTAAATGAATGTTTTTGCAAATTTGAACTCTCATTGGGTTTAATCCCATTTCACTAGTAGCAAAAGTGAAGGACAACCTTCATTGAGATCAAACAGCAAAAACGTTAAATGCATGTTCATGGCAGGGAAGAGAAAGTGAACATACAGTTGAAACAATTTCCTGGTTCACTCAAATGGGCTACAAAGATTCATATCAATGCCATTATCCTCATTCAAATGGGAGGTATAGGAGATGCATCATTTTGTTTCTTCCACTAAAATACGTATGCTATAGTCAAAATAGGCTCTATTAGATCAGAGACATAGTTCCACACATTTTATTGATGTGAATGTTTTGGTTTACGTAAGAGGCTCTATATGTAATTTTTTAAAATTAAATATTGATAATAATAGCTGTGTTGCAGCAATTTCTTTATCTGTACCTACATTTTAAGGTTTTTTTTTTTTTTTTGGTGGTGGCTGGGGCTTGAACCCCGGACCTTGCATATATTATGCATTGTCCATACCAACTGAGTTATGCTCACGGAGACATTTTAAGGTTTATACTAGTACATTAGAATCATTGAGAATAATACTGATACGTACTATTTCCGATAAATTCCATTTACTATTTTTTTTTTTTTTTTTTTCCAAAAGCAAAGAGAACATTTCAAAAACAGTATGGTTACAAAATTGCAAGATCCAAAAAGCAAAAGGACCTTAAGAAAATTGCTATGACTTCCCCTTTAGGGGTAATCATCTTATCCTTTTGGGGCAATTTGCTTACCCTTTTGGATTGAACACACCATACAATTTTCAACTACTCCTACAACTTACCAAAGTAAGAATTACTATAACAGACTACACGTCAGGCCTTAAATTTTACAACCACGACTTATACCAAAGAATTTTACCACATCAAATGTTAATTCAAACATGTGATACATTTCTTTGTTCCTGTATATGCTGTAGAACAAACCGCCCCCTTCCTATTTCTAAGTACTGGACCAGATTTCAACCTTTAATTCCACGCTCAATAATTTTATCAACGAGACTATCAATTCCTTGCACTGCTGATCCAAGGAAAACAACAAAAAGGGTTTCAAAAGTAAACATTACAAAGGAAAAGTAAAGGTACTTGTGTTGAATAAAGAAAAGTCATGGATGCTTTAGTAGAGAACTAGCTGTAAATCACCACTGAGTTGCCTTGCTAGTCGCTCCTTTTTATCTTTTCTGAGCTTCTCCTTTATAAAGAAAATCAAATTCGTCACCACTGGACCCAACTGTCATTCATATTGATATCTCAATTGCTCTTTTAAACACATTAGTTAATTATATAACAGCAGTACTATATGTCCCGATTTACAACATAGCGAATTTACCATGAAGAATTTCCCAGAGATATAAAAGATCTATTCGGGATAAATTCGTGTGAAATGTTCTCGTGATAAGAAGCATTCCTCGTTATATAATAACTGGTTATATATTTATATACATTATTACTGAAGAAGGGATCTTAAGATGAGGAACAGGACCTTAAGAGCGGTTTCTGATTTCTAGAGAATGAGATCATTTGCATTATACTCTCTCCGTCCCTATATATAAGCACATTTTTATTAGAGGCAAAGGGTGCTTATATATAGGGACGGAGGGAGTATATTTCTATGCATTCAGGTTTTACTCTTTTAGCCATTGGCAGTTCACATGCGTACTATGTGCAATTTACCTTAAATTCGGTATCAGAAGAACATAAGGATGCATGCAACTTACCAGTAAATCAGAATAAATTGAATGATAATGATTGTCTAGTTTAAAATTGAAATATCAAATAAAGTACCAAAATCAATCTTTAATATATTGATTTGGCCATATAGTTCATTTAAAAGCAACGGTCGAAAGAACAAAATAAACAAATGTTGGAAGAAAGTGCTCCTATGCTATATATTGTTTACAATAAAGTAGAGAGGAGCAACACTTCAACCTTGAGGGCCATTTCTTACTATAATAGTACATAAACTTTACAATTTCGTCATGTTTTTATCTCAACTGCTGTAATCTATAGTTCTATATCCCCGTAAAAAGATTATCATTGTGGCCGAAAGCATGGTGCAATCCCAATTCCTCTTGTTTTCAAGATCTTTTCAACTAAAATTTTCCATCTAATTTCGTCTTTCTTGCTTTGTTTTGATATTCTCTGCTTAAAGTTCCTGAAATGAAAAGATTTGTTACAATTCACCTGAATGTCACAATTCACCTGAATGATTGAGCTGAATTAAGTGCAACCATAGTTAGAAAACACGTAATATTGTTACCTGCACAAAGGAACTCTACAGAAATCTGGATCAGCACATAGTCGAGAATGCAGCTCCAACAGTTGCCACATCCTTTTGCAATGAGCACAACCCCCCGGGACTCTCAATTTGCAACCAGCAAAATGACGAACAAGCAATTCTAGCCCTTTACAGGATGTATACCTACACGGCTGGTTTGCTTTGAAGTCTTTGTCATGCGGGCCAATAGTTCGACAACCATCTCTACATATGTGAACTAGAGCTTCCATTGCATCGTATAATTGCAAATAGACCTCTCTTTCATTCATTTTTCTGATCCTATCCTTCTTACTCTGATCAATCAATTCATTCAAAAGTAGTTAGACAATGGCCTAATTATCTATAATTGTGTAAAATACAAAACAAAAACAGAAAAATAATAATTAAGGTGCAAAGAGAGAGCCTTACATTTTCTTCTTCAATCATTGATTCCAGAATTTCCTTTTCTAGAACTGGGTGACTCTGCTTCATTGCTTTCCATCCTTCTGACTCCGAAACAGTTTTGAAGTTCTTTAGTATTTTACGGTGACAAATGAGACTGAGCCGCGGAGCATCACACAGTAATGCAAGTTGAAATACATCAACTAGATTATCCATGGTGAGTAAACCCAATTCTAGCTTCTGTTCACATTCACGCTTCAAGTGAGGGACCATGTATACATGAGAAAGCACCAACAAATGTAGGACAAATTCCTTCATTTCTTCTTTCTCGTAACTGAAAATAGGCACAAAATTTTAGCAAATTTATATGATGCAAAACGCATTTCAGCCACAGCAACTACAATGCATTCAACTACAACAAATTCAGAAAAGTATAGTAATAACTTTGTAACCTTGATCAGCTATGCTGATACTCTCCCCCACCCCCCAAACAAAACTCAATATTTTTTCTTTCAATTTCACAGTTCTACTACTTCAAAATTGATCTACTCATTTAGCTGGTGAGGAACTCTCCACTACCAATTGAAATTTCTTAAAGTTTGCCTATTGGCAATGAATGGATGTATTTGCATATAAAAATCAAGCAATAACATCAAATTCGAGCAAATATAATTCCAGAGAATATTATCAAGCCTAGCCCTACAGTACAAGTAGACAAACATTCTGATGATTTTGAGGTTTATAAAGGGAACAAACATACCAGGAAGAGTACAAATATCGAATAAAAACTCGTACTGCATCATGTGGAACCCCAAAGATTGAGATCGATCGCCACCGATTGGAACGATTTGCTTGCTTCAGCATGCCTCTCAATACAGGAGAAGCCACCGCCTGTTCATTTAGTATAAAGTGAGTGATATTCACAACAGTTGAATTCAAGATTAATACATAAAGATCACTTACATTAATGTTAATGACAAAATATCAGTATTTCATTATGAGAGCAGATCATACAACAACGGTATCATACTAAGCATGTCTAGTTATCTTTTCAGTAATCAACTCTTAAGCAGTGACATCTGTTGCCTTAAAATTGATGAATTGCATAACTATATCTGCCGAGCCTATGAAAACTTTGAGCCTACTACTAATAAGTTCAAAGAAATATGAGCACAGTTTATTGAAAAACACATTTTGACAATGAAATTTTGATGTACCAAGCCAGTAATACCTGTGCATATACAAAATCAAGTGGGATGAATGAACTTACAATAATGTTAGAATGAGCATAAACAATGCCACCATTATCAGTATTAATGCAAACATCGGCTTTATACCCTTCATTGAAAAGACGCTCCCACAGATCTCTTGTTGCAGAAGAGACACAGCTGCTTCGCCCTCTCGGTGATAAATTATTCATTGCCGCATACTCGCAAGGATAACCGGTTGCTGCTGATCGAGGCGAAGGAGGTGGTATCGGAATGAATTTCTTGGCATTCCGGAGTGATTTGCCATTCATGTTAGCCATCAGCTTATGCTTCACTGCTCTGCATAAACACATAAATCATCAAGTCTTTTGTGACAGTTATATAAATAGATAAGGATAAAGATCCTTTTTTTTATTTTGCTGAAACTAAGGAAAAAAAAACTGCCAACTATTGACTGAAAAGAATTAAAAATTATTATAATATCCCAAGTTTCAAATATTTCCTTTTATTGTATGATTATGATAAGCCATTACACATAGATTTGGATAAGATTGGTAAATTTCCTTAAATATTAATACGTTATTGTCATCAAATTATCATGATATATTTCAACTCTTTGGCTTTTCTTTTTCTTTTTTCGGTACCATGCTATTGGTATGATACTTCCACCGCCGTTTACGGTGACAAATCGCAATCGGAGAACCTGTGGAGCACACAAGGTGGGTTGAGTTCACCCCTTCCATTCCAATAAGCTATTCAGTTAAATGTCATAATATATGTGGATAATATCCTTTTATTATGTGATTAAGATAAGCTATGTTATGATGACAAAAAATTATATTACAAGTAGGTTTGGATAAAATTTACCACTTTCCTCGTAAGTTACAATTGTAAATTTATTTCTACATGATATGAATGGAAAATACCTCTTTATAAAAAAAGCATACCTTAAATTTAGTATAAAAAAAAAATACCTTGAATAAAATACTTAAGTTTTTTTTTTAAAAAAAAAAAAGCATAATCATAACATTTTTACTCGTTCTCTCTTTGGTTCTATATTCATCCATACAGATAACAAAATTGAGTCTTCCTTTTATAGAAGAATGTAGGAGACTTATATTTGCCTTTTTATTTGAATGTGGGATTCTTATCTTAATTTCTAATGTTTGGTGCCTTTAAGTTTTATTGTTAGATAACATCATGTGGTACGTTAAAGAAAATGTGGCAAACCTACATGGACTCCACATCACTGCACATCTCCAGAGCTAAATTGACAATTGTTTTGTTCAGTAAAAGTCGAAGAGTTACTCTCTTTTCCCAAATTTTAAAGCCAAGGTAAATTCTATGCTTTACCATACAAAATTATAACATGCAGCAATTTCATCCTGGAGACGTGGCATTGTTGTTGGGTACACATGGATTGGCAGTTGGCACATTTTCAATGAACGTGTTGTATCAAGGACTATTTTGATTGACATGTTACAATTTCAAGGTCGAAATTGCTAGTTGGACAAAGTTAGGAATGAATTCAACTGATAGTGTTTAGGGACAAAATTGCCTATTTACTCAAATTCTCGAACAAATGTACAATAGGAGTCGCATATATGAAACAGAAACTATTGGGGAGAAATATCATGTCAACAACTCAATCAACTACCCCAGAAACTATATTGATCACCAAGAAAAACAACGACAAAAACTTCAATGAATTTATATCATCGATTGCATGTTTGAATTGACACCGAGTTTGGCAGAATTACAATATGACATTGTAACTTTGACAGAAGCTACACTTTAGAGCTTCAATAGAATCACGGTGTCATCGTGATTCTGCCAAATCCAAACATCCATTAAGGTAACTATCTAAACTATCATGCTCAAACATAACTATCATCATTAATTTCATCCATGAAAATCTCAACATGAAGTTTGATTTTGATTATCCATTGCATGGTTATAATTCAAGAGATTCAATGAATTAAACTTCTAATTAATTAATTAATCAATGTTTTAAATAATCAGAATTTGCTATGAACCAAATCATCAAGATTATACAAAAACCATGAATCAGATAATCAATGAATTAATCTTTCATCAACAACAATATATCTAATTTAATCAATTTATTCATATCAAAATCTCAATAACAAAACACCTTGCATAACGAGAAAGAAATCTTAATTGAAATGGAAATGATAAGATAAAGATGAATGTGAATACCTTAATTGAATTGAATGTTTGGAACTTAGATTGAGAAATGAAATGAGAAAAGAAGAGAGAATTCACGGGGTTTGTGAATTACTTCTTCTCTTTCTGTTTGAAGAGATTTCTACGGAAAGATATATAAATAAAAGAAATAAAATGTGTAGAGTTATCCATCTGTCAGTGTAGTTGTTTGATGGCTAAAAATATCATAACAGAAATGTCCACATATTTGCCACGCATACATGCATACTTTTTGTAATATCTATCTTCATACTACTTCATATTTTTAGTTTTTGTTTTTATTTTTGCACTTAATGTGCAACTATGTAAAAAATTGGCAATTAATCCAACAAAGTCTTTGTTATGGTAGTTTATATATGTACTTTCAATACCCATCATTATATATTATTTGAAATTAAATCTAAATTTGGAGAGAAGTTGAAAATGCTTTCATATCTTGAAACAAAGCCCCATCTCATCCTAATTTATATATATATATATATATATATATATATATATATATATAATAATATA
>Ga0315915_1003000_pt1 | contig 21491 bp, 7 predicted proteins | sample MpolbnodulesMG_FD_207738 | JGI IMG/M metagenome (GOLD analysis project Ga0315915, IMG submission 207738) | Medicago polymorpha root nodule microbial communities from Los Angeles, California, United States - branched nodules | ecosystem: Host-associated > Plants > Roots > Nodule | place: USA... | reverse complement strand
ACGGTCCCTAGTCTCCCTACCCTTCACTGAGTTATAACACCCAAGTCTCCTAGGGATGGTATTATAAGATCAAAAGACAATGAGGATTAGATTGGACATGAGTGTAAGTGTAACCAAACATTTTTTTTACCTCCAAATTATCATTCTTCAAAAATTAATAATTTGAATGTAAGATTTTAAAAAACATCCATCAAAATCCATAAAATTAACAGAAGCACTGCATATAACCAATTACTTGTTAATAAGTAAATTCAAATTGCAAAGACACATAGAAGGCTGGAACTACAAAACTGATCATTGGCTTGGAATTTGGGACTTACTATCATACCATCAATCTACAATACCTATATGATTCGATGCAGAAGCAATCTTCTGAAGCTTCCGCTCAGACAGGACTCTTGCATCGATGAACAAACATATAGATATGTATTAAATATATATCAAATTTGTATGCTAAGTTGCTTACATTGGATATTCTTTGGAAGTAAGCATGAGGATATTGGTAAATTGTTGGTCCTGTTAACAAGTTGCTATCCTCAATTACTTCACCGTACTCGGTTGTAAGAGGTGAAGAGTAACCATGGCTAGAAAATCAAGGGGTTTTGTAGCTTGTTGAGCTTTAAGTTAACACAATTGTAGTTTTGAAGTTTCCAAAGTTGAAAGGAAAAATGTGCTTAAAGATGTTTTATGAAGGTTCTGAAGTGTGCTTGATATATGTTTTGTGAATAATTGCTGTAGATCCACGTTGTCTAATACTTATAATGGTTTTGAAGTATGCTTGATATATGTCTGCTTTCGTTGTTTATAGGAAGCACCTGCTGTTGTTAAGTCTTACTATAACAGAAGGATTGTTGGATGCCCTGGTGGTGAGGGTGGTAAGTGTTGCCTGTCTTTCTTTATGAATCTGTGTGCAAACCTTTTGACAATTTGGTGATAAGTACTAGAATTTGGTGCATGTTATTATAGATGAAAAACTTGTTTTTTTAATGCAGAGGATGAGCATGATGTTGTCTGGTTTTGGCTGGAGGAAGGCAAGCCCCATGAATGTCCAGTGTGTGCACAGTATTTTCAGGTAAATTGAGCATCGCGTTTATAATTTTATTTTTATTGGTTACCATGATTAATTTGGAGTTAAATGTCAATATATGTAAGTATGGAGATTGAAAATCATGTACTTATTTGCACATTACTGCCTTCAACTTTCACGGACTTCATAGGTTGATGTTGCTCCTAAAAAATCTGTGTTTTGACATGCTTTGATTTCCTTTAATAATTTGAATGACTTGAATAGTTTGAAACACAATTATCTGACAATTGATTGTTTGGTTTTTGAAGTTACACCTTGTCGCTGTTTAATGTATACTACCTCCATTCCTAATTATAAGATCCTTTTGACAATTTTATTTGTCCCTTTTCACAAGATCTCTTTGGTATTTTTAACTACATTAATTATTTCTTTACCAACATATTCCTATTTATTTTACATCTTTTTCTTCAGTCAACAATAAATACTATGTTGAAAACATAAAGTAACTCTTTCTCATAAGGGATAAGATTGTAAAAACAATAGTAATTACAAACAAATTTAATATTACATCCAACTTTCTTAATTCCCGTAATTTGCCCAAAAGGGTCCTTTAGTTGGGGATGGATGTAGTATATGATATTATTATTATTATATTTTAGCAAGAATACTATTGTAAAATTTTGGACAGTGACATATATAAATGAGACATCCTATACAAGAATACTATTGTAAAATTTTGTTATATATGAATAACAACTAGCAACAATCCTTCTAGTCACTGATTAACACTTCTAGTCAGTCGTCAACCTCTAAAATAATTGACAAGTTAGAGAAATGAATGTTTTGGCACTAGGTGCCACTACAGAAGCTTGAACTTAATTTGAGTTCGAAATATTCATCCTTTAGCCAAAATTTGCGCAGAATTTAAATTGTTATCTTTTACCAGTGTCATCACTCATGAATGCTTCGATCTATATCTGAGCTTATGTTTTGGTTGATATAAAGAAACCACGGTGTAGTGTATGCTTACATCGAAAAAGCATGCATAAAATTCCTCCACAGGGAGAATATATAGCCACCTCTCGTCCATATTATTTAAATCAGTCGGTGTAAATGACTTGAAAATTCCAGGAATAAGAATAGTTGGAACAAAATTCAATTGAATTCTTTTCACCAATTTCAAATTCTAGTCAAATACAAATGACCATTTAAAATGGGTGCTATACTGCTTATTAGAGCTTTTTTTGTTTTTGTTTTTCATTACAGCTTTAAGTGGTGGTAACTAATTTTTTTGGTTCTGTGTTACAGCTTGAAGTGGTGGGACCTGGCGGTGATCCTTATGGACACCATTGATCGGATGCTGCAGTTTTCCTTCAGGAATAAATTTTCCAAAGAGATTGTTTTCCATTCCTACCTTTCAAAATCACGATGCAATGCTTTGTTTGGTTTTGACTGGTCTAGACCTTGCGGTTTTACAACTTCAGAGAGTTTCTGTGATTATTTAGACACAGGGTGGTCATTTGATTAAGCTACAGATCCTGTTAGGTTGTCATTTTTGCTCTGCCTAATAATTGATAGCAACGCTATGATTCTTTAACAATGTTTTTTTCTTTTGAAATATGCATAACCTGCAGCTACTTTTAGCACCTATCCACGAAAGGGACTACAAGTTTATTCCAAGAAAAGCCTCCACTTTGATCCATTAGGTGAAAAAGAAGTCAGTTTTTTAGTCCTTAGAATTCAAACATGGGACATGTTAATCCCTCCGTCGACCTTCATCCACCAACTGATGTTTTTGTGTTGACTTATACAGTTACTGTTGTGACTTGACTGTTTGTTGGTTTATTTTCTCCGTGGCATTTATAGTAAAAATGTGCAGAAGAGACAATCTGGTCTCGATATATTTGAAAGTAAAATAAGAGGGAAACTTTGGTTCCTTAATCGGATTTTGAGTGCCCTGGCCCTAATTCGAGGCATTCTTCTATTTCTCTTCCTCCTTTCGTTGAAGGGCTTAAGTGTTTTCTGCAGCTTTGTTACCATTAAGCGGTGTTTTAGTTTTGAGTTGATCATTCATAGTCACAATTATAGGTGTATAACTTTTCACAATCTCAAACTCAAAAGTAGGAAGAGGAAGGGAAATGGATGAAGGATGTTTGAAATTGAGGGTTAGGAAGGAATCACTGTCATTTTAATTTCAAATAAAAGGATCGAAATGTCCTTTTTAAATACAAATATTTTTGTATGTAATTGGTTGAATGCCATGATGGAAATAAACTAACAGCCTAGTCAGCTTATTACCACTAACAGTGTATGCCAACACAAAATCGTTTGTTTGTGTGGTCTCATTTTTTCTCAAGGATCAAAATGACCACTCTTAATCTTTAAATAATCTTTTGAAAATGGATGCAATGTGAAAGTAAGCAATGAAATTCAAACGTAGCAATTTTAATGAGTTTTTTTTTCTTCCCGATAATCTACCACATAACATTGATAAGATTGCAAAAAACGTATGGATTGAATTGATAAAAAAAATCGATGATCTTAGGTTTTTTCCATAATGTACACAAAATTCCTTGACTAGGTTATCTACCAGTGCACAGCAGTAAGCACGATACCTGGGCTAATATTTTACCATTGATAAGAATAGCCTACATTTGGATTGAATTGATAAAAGGTTCCGTTTGATTTTTTATTTTTTTTTAATGTTGAATAGAATGAATTATATAATTTTTCATTTATTTTTCTGAGGATTTGTTTGGAAGTTATTATGAAGTAAATGAAAGGAAGAACTTTTAGGGCAGGAGGGAAAACAGGAGAATCTCTCACTTTTTGCTAAGAGTTCTTGAAAGCAATGAGATGAAAATAATAAATGAATATTTCTTTTTGTTTTGTTTTGTTTTGAGAAAGTTATATAAAGAACGAATAAATTTATGTAAAATCTTCTAAAACCCGTCTACTGCAGAGTTTCCCATATTATTCTAATATATTAGCCTATTTTTATTTTATTTTCACGAAAATTAACGAGTTTATTAATTATTATAATCAGTGCAGGGTTAAATTACATTGGATTTTACTTTTACCCCACTGTCTTTTAAAAAATCACGCTCCATCGGATTTACTGATATGGACTGGAAAAAAAAAACAGTTTTTACTTGCGTTTATATATGGATAAATTGAAAGAAAAAGAAAATAAAAACAACATATTTTTGCATTCAGATGGTTTTTTTTTTTTAAACTCGGTATCCGATCTAAACACCGACTAATCCGATGGGACCAATCCCACCGCCCACTTGCGGGGGCCCGTTTAAAGCCAGAGCAAGTTATATATGGACTTAGCCCACTGAAATTGGCACCAGAGGGAATCGAACCTAAAACCTTTGGAGGAGCAAACTCCAAGATCCCAAACCAACCAATATTGCATTCAGATGGTTAATTCGAGCAAGTGCGGTTTTAAATTAGGTATTTAGAGGGGTGTTTAAAACCGAAACAACTCAATAGAAAAACCATAAATCGAACTAACTCAAACCAAAAACTGCAAAAACCGCATTTGGTTTGTATTCGGATTATTTTTTTGACTCAACTGCATAGTTCAGTTTGGTTGGCGGTTTTTATTTTAACAACCGAACCAAACCAGAACATAAGAGAAAGACTAATTAAACTTATGTCACCCAACTTAGTACTCATAGAAATTCAATGAAATTTTTTATAGAATGACATATATTTTTCTCTTTCTTTTTGACTAAGATTTTTTTTTCTTTTGTTAAGTTTCTTCTTTACTTTTAATTTTAAAAATGTATTTATGTGATTTAATTTAATTCTACCTGCACTTTTGCATATATGTTCATGTTAGATATATCTTAAATTATAGAAACTCAATGAGAATTTTTAGAGAATGATAAAATCTTAGTATTTTGTATTTCTTACCGAAAAGAATTACTTTTTGGTCCATACCGCATCTTAGTCTTTTGCAAGAAAAAAAAAATGCAACAACCGAATCAACCTAAACCACTTTGATTTAGATGATGTTTGGTTTCAAAACTAAATCAAACTGCAGCGCGAACATTTCTAGATATTTATGAATGATAAGGGTGAAAGAAAAATAAGCTCTCACCTGTCTTTTGACATTAATAATGAGCCCAGCTCATCAGCCTAAAATTCAAACGTTGGCCTAAACCTTAAAATTGGTTGTCCTATTCTTGCACCACATATGTTAACTCGGACTAGACGTGATAAGATGGGAAGCAAATTAGGTTCCATTCCAATTGAAGAAATTAACTAAAAGAAAATTAAGAACTAGATTCTTGACCAAGGCATTTTAATAAAATCGAGTGATCATATTTTAAAGATTAGGAAAAAAAGAAGAGAAAAAAACATGTGGGTGGGGACTAAACATGAACTTACTATAATACTCCATACCTAAAACTAAAACATAACTTAGAGAATGCATATAACACAATTTCCTTATTTATTTTTCTTATCATTTTATAGAAAAAGAAATATTCGGAAACAGAAGAGACGAAATAAAATGGTTGTACTTGCTAAAATGATAGTGAAATGACAACTAAATATTCTTAGGAAGGTGTATATGTTATTACGTAGCCGTGTATATCAAATTCCTTTGTCCTTTCTATGAGCCCTTGAAATGGCACGCAACCATGCTAAAGTAATAAAATCTAATTTAAGAAATCAGAATCAGAACAGAATAGATTCAAAGTCTCACTCACATCTCTATCTTACCAATAATGAAAAGGAATTAATTGTCATTTTCTTTTCTAATTCGAATTATAAGGACAGTTCATATAGATGGAGGGAATTTTTTTACATAATACAAAGCTTTACCAACCATTATTCCTTTGGATCGTTTTTCTTCTTGAATATGTTTTACTTTACCTAGCATAATAACATGTTACAAAAGTTGAGCCACGTACAACTATTACTAATTTAAATATAATCGTATACTGCAAATGTTCAGTTCGAAAATAATATAAAGGATTATAGCCGCTCTGTAGTCCAAGACATTTACCTGATTGGTTGAACTTTAATATTAAACATGGTATATTTATTTGTTTGTTGTTTTTGTATTTTTTCTTTTGAATCGAGTTGTTCTATATGGTTTTCTCATTTTACTATATACTCACTTTAGACAACCTAAAGTGTCCAAACATAATATAAATGTTTTTTTTACACTAAACACAAACACCAAATATTTATCTCTCTCTTGAAGTTCTTGTTATCTCCCATCGAGACCAATATCCACTCTTAACGATATATGGTGTCGAGATACAGTGTTAAAAATCGTGTGTTCGAATAACGCAACTATATTTTTACAATTCAAACTTAAAAACACATGTCTTTTGAACTAGGTAAAAACTAGAAGATCTTGATTGTTTAACTTTTTGTTGTTAAAATTTGACACAAATAATTAATGAAATAAATAGTTATTGTTTAATTTTAATGGTTTAGTTAGATAAACTCCAACTCATTGCATGCTAAGATTTGAAGTCATGTGTAGTACTTAGGCACCAACCTTCACGTTACCTTTGTGGTCATGAAATAGGGGTAAATTGGTGCAAAAACCTCGGGTAGACTATTTTGTTAGCATTTTTTTTATATAGAAAACTTGTGTTAGGGAGCGTTTGAACTCATATTTTACATATTACTCTCTAATAAACTCTATACACTATCATCGAGAATTGAACTCACGTTTTTGTAAGGAATAAACAAATATTTTACCAACTGAACCAACATTGGTTATATGTGGATATTGCCTCTTAAGAAACTTGTAGATCAATAAATACACAATATTTGATTCAGTCTTAATTATATGAGATATTTGGATCAACCAAGGTTGATGTATCTTGTCTAAATTCTAAACTAAATACATAAACTTTAGTTAACTCAATTATCTCTTATAAATAAGATCGGAGGAATACATTATAAAAGAGATAAAATAAATTATTTTTTAAAAAAGATAAAATAAATCATTAAGGTTAAGACTATAAAAATTCGATCATAGTTTTTAATTGTCTTGCCATAATAATCTAATCGACTTATCATAAACTGGAGCTAAAGAATGTAATCATGACTAAATCTTATTATTGGTAAATATTCACGTAAGATAATCCAAAGCATAACTTTCATAATTATCTCACGACCAAAACATGAAGTGCAGTAATATCAAAGAGGCTTATCATTTGTATTTGACTTTTAATGATGAGCTCAAACTTGTTTTTCACTTTTTTAAATAAGTTTTGTCTTATAATTAGTATTGGTCTACCCTATCATCATATCCATATTTGAAATCTACATAGCAATCAAAACCTTCTTTTGCAGCTGAAGTAATAATAATCGGACAATCACACTTTTATCAAAAAAGATTGTATTGGCAATGGAATAGTTGTTAAATTTTATCTTCCTTCATCCAATTCAAGACTGAATAACAGCTTAAAAGTTTTTCTTTTTTAACCCTCCATTTCTAAAATGGATATTGGTAGTTTGACGTTCAGTCGAAAAGTAAAGTCTAACAAAAAAAATTTATTTAAAAATCGAATTCAAATTCTTCTAAATATTTTTTTATAGGTGTTATAAATCATTTGAGTTCAATCAATTGCTTTAAAAATTTTATGTTTTCTTTAAAGGAAGTACTCCAAAACCATAAATTAGATCCTAATAAAGATACTAAATCTTATTTATTCCTTTAATTTTGATATATTATGCAAGGATTTAAATTATGTTTTTAACGAGGAATTAAATTTTGAAAGCATGTGAGATATCAAATCCTAATTATTCTTGAAATAAAATTTCACAAATCTTCATCTATTATGAGTGTGTTTTTGCTGTAATTTATATTCTCAATTGAAAAGACGGCAGTTATATAATATATTGCTTGGTATGCTTTTGTATTCTTTTACAAAAATGTTACACCTCTTTTTATGACCTCTTCTCAAAGAACCACCATCCTCTCCCACAAGTTATATGTGGCCTAACCAACATGCTGTTTTCTAACTATGACCACACATCCATAAAGAGTGCAAGAAATATATACCATTTTTTCTGGTTAAATCATATGATTTTGACCAACATAGTGTGACACAAGTAATAGATAAATCAACCTTTAACCATTTGGTTCAGGGTTCGATCTATGCTCTGTGCGTAGGAAATATTTGTTAAGATTAATCTCTGCAATTGTACGTGAATGATACATTTGGTTCACCCAAAAAATATTATATAGTTTTGGTTTATAAAAAAATTCTTATAAATACAATAAACTATATACAAGTACTTTTTGCTAGGGGTTTGTATATAAACTTAATAGATTTTTCTTTTTCAGCAATAAAAGTTTAAATGAGTTATGTCAAAAGGCTCATCATAAATTAAGAAAAGCTAAGCCTTATGATTCAAAAATTCATGACAAAAGTGCTTACATATGAAGTTGAATATGAGTTAAATTGCTAATATTAACTAGATCAAATTTCCTTGACATATTAAAAAATAGATGTCACATTAATAAATTTTACGGACAGTTTTTTTATAACGTGAGTGTGTAGACATGATAGTAAGTACATAATTTGAGTGAGTTTTAAAGTGGTCCCTTTTTTCCAATTCAAGTGTAGCATGTGTATATTCTCGTACAAGCATATATTCCATTACTTTAAGCAAGTAAATTAGCGATCATAAATTTTTCAACTTCCAATATAAATTATTTCTGGTTTTTATTTTATTTGTTTAAAAAACTTTAAATTTGTGTGCACAAATTATTAGTATCAATTTTATCAAAAAACAAATTATGGAATATTTTTCTCAGCATGCAAGCCAGCTTATGGCAAACTACGAAGCTTTAAAATAATTGAAAAAAAATGGACCAACACAAATTGCACTAAACTTTTTTCAGATTATGAAGTTTACACGTTTTTTCAATTAGGTACTCAAATATGGGCAAATTCTATGGTACACTCAATAATTTGAGTGGATCGGTGCACCAAATACTTATATTAATAGTTAAATGAGTTGTTTTTTAAAGAAAAAATATTACATTTTATCATTTATAATTATAATAATTAAAATCTTATTTACTAAAAACATCAACAAAATAAAATTTAATTTTTCGAAATTTTTATTACTCATAATAGAGAATATTGATTATTTTTTACGATAAAATGTAAAAATTTAATATAATTCTTGTAAACAATGAAATTATGTTTTTTTTCTTGTGAAGTGATATTTTCTACGAAAATAAATATTGACAAATAGCTATTTATTGCAATAAAATAATCCTTAATTTATAGAATTTAAGAAACAGGAGTACTTCCTCAAAAAAAAAACAGGAGTACCGGTACACCTCAATTAACGAGTGTACCGTAGAAGTTCCCCTCAAATATGTAAATGTTCCCTTTACTATAAAGTTTTGCCAATTTTAGCCGCCTAATAATCTGCAAGATTATACCCACCACACAGTATTAAATTAATCCTTTTTTTTTTTTGTTACTTTAAATTAATCCAATAAGAGGTAAGTGATTTTTTTCAAGTTAAAAAAAAAAGTTTAAGATGGTAGTGCCAACAGCATATTTTGTCTGCTCATAAACAAACGCTCCTAATTGTACTATGCAATATTTTTTCTTACTTTTTTCTGAATTTGGAGCTATTCTTTTTCTGAATTGAGTGTGGGGCTATTAAGGAGTTGACAAAAGGAAAAAGTTTATGATCTTAAGTTTTTTCCTTAGATGAGGGAAAAATCCACTAATTTTTGACCTTTTAGTGTATTAGATGCTCAACCATTAACAGCTTAACCAATTAAAATTTGACACGTTACTACTAATTCTAAGTTTAAGTCAACCAGTTTAATATTGATTTTACTTTTGTTGCATCAACATTGTCTTGTATGCAACCAAACCCTATAATAGGTCTTTTTTTGTTGTTGAGGAATAGACCCTATAATAGTTAACACCTTTCTGTGCAAATATATATTATCTCCTCAGATATTCTTCTACCAAAAAAATTCACTATCAACTTGCTTAATCTTTTATGTATTTTAATTTTGAGATTCATTGTAGTACCATCTCTAATTAAACTATCTCATTATCTTTAAAAAAATATGAGCTGATATTATAAAAAAAATTACACAATGTTTACTCATCATATTATATATATATCACAACTTTATCGAATTTTAATATTACTTTTTAAATTATAAAAAGTTAGAATATTACTTTTTAATTAAAGACGCTTCACCTGCATCTAAAAGGTCGTAGATTCGAGTCACAAGGAGGAAGTGGATCCGCTTTTATAACAAAGATAAATAAATTTAAAATAATAATAATCACAATGAACTCCTTAAAATAAATCACAAAGTACTAGTATGTAAAATATAATTCAATATATGTTTAATATTTGTCTACACTATTTTTTTTTTGGGTCAAGTAGTGTAGTGGCTAGAGCTCACACAATTTAATTGTGGAGAAGTGGGGTATTCGGGGTTCGAACCCCGACCCCTGCATATAATATGCAATATCCCTACCAGCTGAGCTAAGCTCACGGGAATTTGTCTACACTATTGGTAAGTACTTATTCAACTTTTACTTTTTTAAGAATATAAATAAATCGCATGATAATAGTGGGTACGTGTGACTTTTATTACTAGGTAACATTTGACAATTGACATAAAGTATGCAATTTTAAAAATATGAGGTATTACAATATTTTTTTTAAAAGGATGACTAAATCGAAATAAGCGATTGAGTTCAAGTAATCGATGAATTTCAGCTAAGTATTTGTTAGGAAGAATGTAAGTTTGAATCTACGTTGAAATAATTATTGGTCAAATTTTATTTATCTTTCAGTTAAGAACTCCAGATTACAAAGACTCGCTTCATCTAAAAACGGAGGGTTAAAAAAATCATGATTACAAAAATGGACTCTTTGAAGTTTATGCAATCAAGAGGTTCAAAAGCAAAATATTTTGGGATGGATTACAAATGCAACATCATAAATTCACAACTTGTTTTAAACAGGCAATTTTTAATGCATGGGAATTAAAAAGAGAAAAAATATATATAAATGTGTTAACATTAAGTAACACTGTCATTCATTCTGTCAGAAGAAAAAAAGTCTAAGTGGGAATTATGGGCATTCACCTTTTTCAAAGTGGGGACTTGCTCATGTTGCAGAGGATAATTCACCTAATAACAATAATTCTAACAGGTAATAAATCATAAAAAGTGGAAGGTTTGGTACATCAACAAAATGAAGTAACAATCACATGTCGTCTGCTATGTAGCACCGACGTTTCAGATTAAAGACGTCTTATGTATCTGACATACACGCTGGTACGACATCGATACATGTAGTTACATTAATTACTTCTATTTTTAAAAATTATTATCGTTGCCGACATGTCGATGTCATTGTATTTGTATTTGTGCCATGCATCATAAACCATGAGTGTTTGACATTAGACATAGAACCAAAAAAAAACTATAATTTGGTTCATGAGTTTTTCTAAAGCTTTATTACATTCCAATGTTTAGCATATCCAATTTAAAATGTTCAAAATTGTACAGAATCTTGATGAATGCAAGCATAGAACTACATAAACAAGTTAGTGGATAGAAGGAAGGACAGATAGCATTTTAAGATTTCCAAGTAAGAAGGCATGAAAGCTGAATTTTATAGGAGAGCAGACATAGTGGTGCACAATGAATTATGTACTCATTGACCTATACATAGTGGCACTCTCTACCTCTCATTGTACCTCAATTTTTATCTTGGTGAGCCTGGTATATATGCCAGGTCCACTTTTTCACTTTGCAATAAATTACATATTTGATATTACTCTACTGTGAGAATCAAAGCTGCAAATATCTCTGCACAACTTGGAGACAGAAACAGGAATGCAATATGTATAATATATAATTATAAACCATAGAAAAGAAGTTGGAGCGTGGGATATATTCATGTTGGAGTCCACTATAGAAAGCCCTATCTTACTGACAAAATAAAAGATATGCAGAATTTATATTAATAATTTAGACATAAGATAATTTCATTGTGATGATGATTTATTATACAATAGTTCTAAAATTTTAAAATTGGTTTGTTCAAAAGATTTCACTTGTCTTCTAAATACATGAAGATTTTAGGGCTTTATTTTTCACCTAAATGTGTCACAAAGAAGATATGCTATTATCATTATCATCATTACTATTATTTTGTCATTATGCTTAAGAGAAATTCTAGCCTTTGGACTTATGTTGCTTCTCATATGTATAAACAAACAAAACTTTTCTTCAAGTGGGGTTTGTGCTGCAAAGTTTAGTGGCAACTAAGAAATCATAAGAGAGGGAAGTTAGATTGAAAAGCTAGCATACTTTTTCTTGTCAATTCTAATTTGAAATCCAGGTTAACATACGCGTTAGCTCGGTGATAAAAGTATAACATTGTAACCTCAAGAGAGATAGTGTGTTCAAATCCCCTCAAAAACAGTTGTAAAATGACCGTTAGTGCCACTTTAATAATAGTAAGTTCCCCCTTCCCCTAACATTTTTTAATAAAAAAAATTAGGTAACTGAGTTTTTTATTTATACGAATCGAAGCGACAAGGACTATTTTTCCTTGTTACTGAACTTGATTGTTACTGCTATTTGTTAAGAACTAGAAAGCAACACTTCCTTTTCCATTTTTTTCTAGAGTTTCATTGTGTTTGAGTGTACAAAATTGAAAAAAGTTTAGTTTTGAAGTTAATGGGCATCCATCAATCATGCAGAAATTCATAAACAAATGATTGTGAAAAGATATTTTCTTTTTTTACAAACTAAGGTTATTCTTTTCTTTCTGTATTTTCAGTAAATATTTGCTTTATTTTATGGCCACTATCCACAAATAAGCATAGATTCTCTCTTAGAGACTCTCTCCTAGCTGTGCTGCTTAGGAATGGATGATTGTGCTCTGTCTTCTCTGCTTTGATTCTCTCTGCTCATAAAGGTTTCTTGCTTTTGTCTTTGTCTTTACCTCTCTCTCCTTTTCATTGATACCATTCTAGGCTATTGCAGCTGCACTCTATAAACGGTGCACTCACATTATATACTTACATGGCAATGAATATTCACACATTTTATTCCTACTCCACCATACCTTTTAGGGTATAAAAGGGCCATCACCATTCTGCATTTTTATTCATTGCAGAAGCCTCTTCATTGTTATTACAGTTGCAGTAGGTGAAGGTGTTTTCATTAGTTCTTTTTTTTCAAGCAGCAAAATGAGTCATGCGCATTCTCATATCGGCTCCGGTTTGTTCTTTTTGCTCCATTTTATTATTTTCTCTTATCCTTCTTTGCAACTTGCATGAATTTTAGTCTGTAGATTGATATAAGTGCATGTTTGGAGTCACAGCGAGTTTGAGGAAATCATGTTGACACCGTGATTTTGTTGAAGCTCTACAGCGTAGCTTTGGCAAAAATCACGATGACACACTGTGATTCTGTCAAACTCGTCGTGAATCCAAAGTGTAACTAAGTCTTTTTTCTTTTGTTGTTTAAAGAGTTCAAACTCACATGTAAATAATGTTTTCCTATAGCTTGTTGCATTGCTGAACTTCAATGCAAATTTGCTAGGGATTGTTATCAACATTTTTACCTCATGTTTTGACATCTATCATCTATCTTCAAACATAGTATGTTATTGAGTAGTATCTTTCTTTCTTGTTTACAATTACAGGTAGTAGAACTACTCGACGAACTTTCGAATTCGGGAAGACACATGTAGTGAGGCCTAAAGGAAAACATCAAGCTACTATAGTTTGGTTGCATGGACTTGGTGATAATGGTTTGAGGTATAAATGTTATCTCTTTCTAACACTGCTATATGTCATGCAAACATCATTATAAGTCACAACCATTAGTTATTCCTTCTTCTACTTGTTCTGTTTTGTACTTTTCCTTTCTTTCCACAACCTTTCTTTTTCCTTTTCTCTTTTACTCTTCTCTTTCCAATATTTTTTTTTTTTTGTGTGTTTTGTTTCATTCTTTTGTTTAAGTACACAATCCGTATATGAAAGATGAAACCTTTAAGGGAAAGAATATGAACTATATTAGGGGTATTCCTTATGTTGAATGTTTTAAGTATTGAAGTTCTTTCTGGTTAGATTCCACATGGAATATATTCTGCTGAAAAAAGTTGTGATTATAATTGTTGGAAGCTTGGTTGGGAAGAGTATATACTAAATTCTCTACCTATATGAGTATTGACATAAGAATATATAATATGAATAGAAACTGGCACATTCTAGATATATTCTTTGTTGTTTTTAGGGTGAACACATAAAATACAATTGAGTTTGAGCATTTCAAAATATGGTTGAGTATTTTTATGTTAGACAATTTTTATCTGGGAAATGAGAAACTTAATTGATGTCAGATTTAATGGCCAGAGACATGCTTATCTGATTTTTGTGTTTTGTTTCTCTGCAGCTCATCTCAGTTGTTGGAATCACTTCCACTTCCAAATGTAAGAATATTTATTTATATCTTCAATCAATTTGAGATTAACTTAAATGCTTCTCTAGGCTGATCTTCTCACTCCATAACTAAAATAATATTTTGACAACTCATGAGTGCTATAATGTTATTTTCTTATGATATGATATGATACAGATAAAATGGATTTGCCCTACTGCTCCTACCCGTCCTGTGGCGATACTTGGTGGTTTTCCCTGCACTGCATGTAATTTTTTTTTTCTCACCTAATTTTTGTTAATTTATTTAGGGCACTAAATAAATCTGATTAACTTGGTGATTGAACATTAATCTGCAGGGTTTGATGTGGGAGAGCTTTCGGAAGATGGTCCAGATGATTGGGAGGGTTTAGATGCTTCAGCAGCACATATTGCTAACTTGTTGTCAACAGAGCCAGCAGATGGTTGGTGCTTTTCAAGGCTTTAATTTAATTAATAATAACACATTAACATTTTTTGGACCTTAATTAAGGTTGGTAACTTGATTATATTATACGATTATTATGTGACAGTGAAAGTTGGTATTGGAGGGTTCAGCATGGGTGCAGCAATTGCATTATACTCTGCAACATGCTATGCCATGGGAAGGTATGGAAATGGCATCCCATATCCTGTCAATCTAAGAGCAGTTGTTGGACTCAGTGGTTGGCTTCCAGGATCAAGGTATCCTATATTATAACATTACTATTTGCTCTATAATTTTGATCAGAACTTTAGCACATATTTCCTCTACTATTTTCTCATCAGTTTCACAATAATCATTTGTCTATTGTGTTGGAATCTGCTATCTTGTAGGAGCTTAGGGAACAAGATAGAAGTGTCACATGAAGCGAGAAGGCGAGCTGCTTCATTACCAATTTTACAGTGTCACGGAATCAGTACGCATCTATAAATCTTATATACTGATATAACTAGGTCGCGCATTTTCAGTCTCAACTATCTGATCTCAAATTAACAGTCGAGATTGCTTTAAACTGATTTTGTTATTCTGTAATCTAATCCGTACAATCTCATATTAACGGTCAATATCATTTACAGCGTAAAAACACATATTTTTACCACTGCATGAAATTCTAGCAATCACAATTATTTTTTACCATATTTGGAATGGTTCTCTTTGCTACTATTATTACTATGTTTGTACATGATTAAGCATAAGATCAAAGTATTCATTGTGTAGGTGATGATGTAGTACACTGCAAGTATGGAGAGAAGTCTGCTCAATCCTTAAGTTCAGCAGGGTTTCGATATGTTGCATTCAAATCCTATGAAGGGTAAGATGAAATTAATCATAACACTAATGAAACATGTGAGTTATTAGAACATTTGTCTCAGTTTGTTGGTTTCTGATGCATGCAGGATTGGTCATTACACAGTTCCAAGAGAGATGGGTGAAGTTTCCACCTGGCTTAGTTCAAGGTTGGGACTTGAAGGATTTTCGTCGTAAATGACAAAACTATTTTCTAGTACGAAAATATGAATCAGAGCATGCTTGTAGAATAATAACAGGGAAAGTGGATGCACATGTAGAAGCAAAACAAGCAACTAGCTAGATGGTGGAGGGGTTCATGGGGTATATATCAATAGGAGGATTCATTTTCTGGGTTCCTTTTTGTCGTGTTGGTGAGCAATAAAGATATGTGAATGTGTTTACTATGATGTATTTCTCTCATTATTAATATTATTGTAGAATCTAGGTACTGAGTGAGTCAGCTGTACTATTGGAGAAATTTTTAGTTTTAATTTTTTTTTTTTTTAACTATTGTAACAAAGCAGGGAACTTAGACTCCTTGCTTTTCAATTTCAATAAACATTTTTTCTTTTTTGGGTGAACTATAAATCTCTATGTAGCTAAAGATAATGTTGGTGCTTTTAAGAAGAAAAAAGAAAAAACAGGTGATTTTTTAACCATAGCATATCATACTGATACCATACAAAGAAAACCACCAACTGGGAAATTGCTTTTAAGGAGTCAGTTAGTTGGTATGTCAGGTTTTCGTGAAGTTGCTAATTTAGGGAACAACTTAGGTATTCTCCCTTGATGGGTGAAGCACCAAGAAAAGTTGATTACCAGGCAAAGTCGTCTGCTTCGTGATACAATTTGCCAGAGCAGTTATTATTATGGAAATCCAGAAAGTGCAACGTGCTTTTATTTAGGGTGGTGATGATCATAGTCGTCGGTATCATTCTATAAATAAACAACGAAACACTTGCATTGAATTATTTTCCCCATTTAATTAATTGACCAAAGTGCATGTTATGGAGGTTAGGATAAGAGAATCTCCGATGCTTATTAAACATTGAAGAACAGTCCTTAAGTTTTCACAACATTGGCGATGATGGTTCTTAATAGAATTGTTGTACTTCATAGTACAAGTTAAGAACCAAAACATGGTTTCAACATTGGAGTGAAAATCAATCAGTGTTCTTAAATCTCATGCCAGTTGCAGACACACAGCAACCTAAAAACATGAATTTAGTTGTTAGGGGTAAGTGCATTCAAGATGCTCCAACGGGACATTGAGGTGGATCCTGCATGGCATGGCTTGGCTATGTAAGTTGTGCACGCAGGTTTGAAGGGAATGTGAGTAATGGACAAAAGGGGAGAGACAGATATGAATTGAGGATTGTTTTGCAGTGATTATGAAGGGAGGTTAGCAGACCCTCCAAGTTCTCCAGTGCTGCATTTTTAATACAATATCTGTGCTCTAGTCACATTATTCTAAATCAGGGTGAATAAAATTTCGGTATTGACTGTCATTTCAGGTACAACAAATAAACAATAAAGCAAGGCATGCGTACACATGAAATTCTTATACCTAACAATTTTTTATTCGTCAAATAACTTAACTTATTACTATCCAGAAAATCTAATACAAAGACATCACATAATGTCATCTTTAAGCAAAAGAAACAGATTGCATCGAACAAGTCGGTCTAAACTACCTCTCTCTTTTAAATCCCATCGCCTTAGTTGTGCTTTTACTGCTTGGACACGACATCTTTAAGCTTTTCCTTCAACTCACCACTCTACAAGGATGTGAAATATTGTTAAACGGGAGAGCACAAAATATTGTAAAAATTGATCAACTCTTGCAATGGGAACTAACCTGGTGCATACTGAGAACAATATCTGATCCACCAATAAACTCTCCCTTAATGAAAACTTGTGGAAATGTTGGCCAGTGACTGCAGATAAAGAACAGGGGAGAAACATAAGAAATGTATATTTGCCTAATATTTAAATTATTAAGCTATTCAAAGGGAAAACTAAATTATATTTGGCAGCACAGCACTTCTGGTACTACCATATTTGAAAATCAAATAATAAGACCACACTGTGACACAACCATACCACTTTAAATGCAAAGAAAATAAAAGATTCAAAATAATTTTACATAAGTTGCCAGACGCATGTACATATATCAACAGCGTACAAGGATATAATAAATAGTAACAGATTAACAAGCCGCAACTAGATATGTTGAAATCGGCTATAACAAGTTCTCTGTCCAAAAATAAATCTGTAACTTCACACAGTACACAGAGAGATAGAGAACAAATTTTGATCTTCAAACTGATGTTTATGATCTTCAGATTATTGACAGGCCATTGAATTTCATAGCCATTAAAGGGTATCAAAGTTCTAACACGATTTATATTTGAAAATGGAAGATTTCAATGTTTAGACAGCAGTCACAGCACAACGATTACTTTCAAGTTTTAAGATATATAATCATAATCTGATCTTCAATAATATATTTGGATTTAAACAATGCAATTTCAAATTAATACTTTTTTGTTTCATATCACATGTCACTAATACTAGTTGTAATTATCAGCAATAATCTAAATTTTATTTATTTCCTTTAACTGAATTTTTTTCATTAATTATTGTAAATGTTAATTTGAAAAACTAGGCTACAGTAAGAGCATTACAAGAAGCTAGAGTAATATAACCAGCATGAACAAACTTACCTGAAGGCTTTTACAGCATCTTTCACTTCAGGATCCTGCAAAATGTTCCTAGCACTTAAAGGAACATCTGCAAAAGCAACAGATAATAATAATTGCAACATATAAAATTGTCCATTCATCATCCATTAAAGCTAAGTCATATTCACAGTAAATTTCTGTAGGCTATAAGTAAATTAAACAATTGGAAAACACATTTGAAACTTAAAGGCCGCATCCTATATAAGTTCGCACAGGTTATAATATAGATCATTATGATTAAATTGCAGGCCAGCACCTATGTTCTAACCCTTTAAAATTGTTTTAGTTTCCTTTTCCGTGAAGAGGATGAAATCAAAAAGCAAGGGTGACATTTTCATGCATTCAACATAATTAAACCAAAACATGAGATTACAGAAACACAGTAGCTACCATGACATCAGCTACAACAACAATAACAATCCCACTAAGTGAGGTCGGCTACATGAATCAAACAATGCCATAGTGTTCTATCAAAAACCAAGTTTTTCTCCAACTCATTAATCTCTAGATCCTTCCTAATAGTTTCTCTTATAGTTTTTCTAGGTCTACCCCTACCTCTAGGGATCCAACTCCCCTCCATCTGATCTATTCTCCTTATTACAGAATCCACAAGTCTTCTCTCTACATGCCGAAACCACCTATGTCTAGTTTCTACCATCTTTTCTACTATAGGGGTTACCCCAACTCTCTATCTAATGTCGTCATTTCTAATTCTACCCCGTCTAGTCAATAAACCCATCAGCTACATTCAACAAATTAATCACCATAATGTTTGTAGAAATTTAAGTTATGTAACACTATCTCCTCCACTCTGAGTCTACACTTTCAAATCACATGAGCACAAAATTTCAGAACACATGAAAATGCAACAGCTCTACCATGAAAAGACTAATTCAGATTCAGAGGATATAATTTCTCAGGTAGCAAGGATGAAGCATGAAAATTATCATTTACTTACCATATTGTTTCAAAACTTTAACTGCAAGAGAACTAAATCCACACTGTGGGAAATCAGGTACACCCTTCATGTAAATCATAACAGGATTATCCTTGACATCCTGTACATTATTAACAATTCACAAATTACTTATACCATCAAAACAATAAAACCTTCATAGAATTCTCATGTAGAGATTCAATTGATATAAAATTCACCTGCTCAATAATACTTGACAAAGAAGTTCCAGAATTCTCAACTTTATTAGTTGGTTTGAAGTCATCGTGTGTGTCGGTATCATTAGACACCTTAGTTGTGTATCTCATTCCATAATAACAGGAACTAGTTAGCTGCAAACATGTCAAAAGAAAACCAACACCATTACATAAAGAATACACAATCCACATTTTAACGAACAAACAAATTCTAGCCATTTAAATCATAACACTAAAATAGTTAAAATCATTATGACAATGCAAAACTCCAAAAGTCAATCTTAGGGCCTGTTTGAATTGACTGGTTTGAGCTTATTTACAGACATAATCACTTGAGACTGTCTGGGGAACATGTGAAAACAGCTTATGACATGTTCATAACCTGTTTTCAGCTTATTTCCACAAGATCTCCAGGATAACTTATGAAGACAGCTTATGGCTTATAAAAAAACAGTTTGACTTTATTTTATCTTTTGCTACGGAAATAGCTTATCATAAGTGGTTATATATGACAAGTGCTTATGCTATAAGCTGCAAATTAAGCTGTTTATCCAACCATTGCCTTAGTGGAACATGAATAAGACGACAGTAAATTTAAAAAGAAAAAGGGCTAAAATTGAGTGGCAATATTTACTTTTGGAGGAACCAAACTTGAGTGGCAATGTATGTTTGGTTTCATTTTTTGGAGGAGCCAAAATTGATTCTAGAGGTGTAGAATTGATTTTGACATGTTTGGTTGCCCTCGAGGATAATTGATTTTGCCTCTAGAAGAATTCATTCTAACTTGAAGCTAAAATTTGGAGCTTTTGATTCTAAAATTGATTTTAACACTCAAATTTATTGTTCAAATCACTTTTACATGAACATATCCAAACATAAATCACTTCACATTTAACTCACTTATAGCCATGATCAAACTTATACAGAATTAATTCACTCAAAATCAATTTTTGTCACCACATAATCAAACGCATGGGAAGATAACTTACAACAACAACTTATAGCTTATACAAAAACAGTTTTGATTCTATTTTCTATTTTGTTATGGAAATAACTTACAATATGCGCTTATGCTAAAAGCTGTAAATTAACCCGTTCATCCAAACAGGGCCTAAAAAGCTTCTCAAGATTTCATGATTAGAAAAGTAATAGCTTATTGATCTCATACGATAGCAAAACAATTTCAGGATTCAAATTCAAACTAGAATTATTCAACGACCCATTTCAATCTGATAAATCAAAATTGCAAGATGAGAAATTATAAGAGGAAAATGAAGAAAACAAAGGATACCCATTACCGAAAAATGGAAAAAGCATGGAACTTTATGATTATAAACAGGTAAAAGGTAAAAAAAGAAACGAAGTTGCAGAAAAAAGAAGAAGAAAATTAGGGTTTGATTTGATTTTAGGGCTGGAAAGCTTACACGTGTGGTGAGAGAACGAGCAGCGATTCCCTTGAAAAGAATGGTCGCCATGGAAGCACTTCTGATGTGAGGAATGAGTTTTCACAACGCAGACAACTTCGAACTAAGATGTTTATATCTCTCTCCTTTGGTTTTGGGTATAAAAAGGTATTTTTTTTCTGTATTAAAAATCATATTTGAACAACCATTTTCCGATATTATTTTGTATATTTTAGTTATCTCATAAGTTTGTTCTAAAAAAATGTTTGTTCAATTAACATTCCCTCTTTTTCTTTTTGACAAACGGGTATAGAAAGGATCTTTGCATGTTCGAGGTTATATTAGATTAAGAGCGCACGACTTTGATTAAGTTAGAAAAGATCTTAAGTGCTCTCTATTTTATCAGGGT
>Ga0315915_1002998_pt1 | contig 21497 bp, 14 predicted proteins | sample MpolbnodulesMG_FD_207738 | JGI IMG/M metagenome (GOLD analysis project Ga0315915, IMG submission 207738) | Medicago polymorpha root nodule microbial communities from Los Angeles, California, United States - branched nodules | ecosystem: Host-associated > Plants > Roots > Nodule | place: USA... | reverse complement strand
TCCGGTTCAGTCATGCGGTTCAACCGATGACCCAATGGTTCGACCATTGACCCATCGACCCAGTACCCCTGCCGAGTCAATGGCCGAGCCGAGTTTTAAAACTATGGGCTTGGTTAGGTTCGGTTTGAATTTTATTTTAAAAGTTAACCGAACCAAACCAAACCGCATATTTTTTTGGATAAACTTTAAACTCAAAACCGAACCAAATCGCACCTTAAACACCCCTACTTCTAAATGCCAACAACAATTCTTTGTGTATTGGTTAACTAAACATGCTCTATGAAAATGTCAACAACGGTTCTTAATGTTTTTTTTTGTCAAGTAGTCTAATGACTAGAATTCACCATTTTCAAGATGAATAAATGAGATGTCCAGGGTTCGAACCCCGATCCCAGCATATAATAATGTGTATCCCTAAAAAGAATATAATATAACATTTAGATTACTTTCACTTGATTTCTAAGATAAATTTTTATTTCTTATGTTTAGAACACTGTTTTTATTGGGAAAAAAAATATTATACTAATGGGGACGGTTATAATTTATATTGTAAGTAGCTGAGATGGTCTCACTATTTATGAACATAATTGAAGTTATAACTGTCACTTGCTACGGTTAACAACGCTAACAATAAGTGATTGACAATGACACGTTGTAAAAGCACTTTGGTATGACATTGAACGTGTGGCAGTATCTCCAGGGCTGCCTTCACGATCGGTTAGGTTGATGTATATACCGTATATATACGTACAATTCCGACCTCTTTATTGAAAAATCTATTCATAACTTTTTATCAATAAAAGAATCTATTCATAACTCAATTCCTATAGTATCCTCAACGACCACGTAAATTGATCACATTCATCTGGCTTCTTTAAATATGATTATTTTCTAATTTACTTACAATTGTTTAATAAATTTTTAATGAGCTTTAGTCTAAAGGCTAAAATTAATTTTTTTTTTTTATTATGAAAAACATACTTTAGTCTAATTTACTTACATGCTTGTGTTAGTGATTATACGCCTAGTTGATTTTGTGGTTATTAAAATTGTGCGTACGTATTCAACTAAACCAATATTTAATTGCCCCACCAACTAAAACAATCATAGTGTATCTGGCAAGCTTAGGAGGTAAACAGCTCACAAGTCACAAATGAGAAAGCCTAGCTATATGTAAGTGGATTAATGACCCACTATTTGAAAATTATGTATTGTTAGGTGGTAGTACCTTGTCAATTTTGACCTTGCTTCAAGTATTTGTCTAAAATATATGTGCAATCTAAATTTGGTCTAAGGACGTTACTTCTATCACATGAATTTCCTACAAATGCACATTTTGTTAAGTGCAAGTTTTGTTCATATTTTAGAGTTAGAATTAATTTTGAGGATTTAATTAAAATTGATTTTAATATGTTTAGGATTTTTTATAAAGATTAATTTTAATTTGAAATTAAGATTTATAGGTTTTATCTCAATACATTAGAACTAGAAAAATATTTTATCTCAAATTGACTTTCAACTAAAATCATTTTTAAAGATTAATTAAAAATAAGTTTCATTAAATTATTTTAATAAGTTTGTTATAAAAAGATTGCTTAAAAAAATCATAGAAAGTTTGTTATAAGTGATCACAATACGATAGGATATCATAGACATTATTTGGACCCTTATCCTAATACAATGCGTGACGTGTCATTATATTTCGTCACTTTCATGCCAAGTGTCAAATGGATTAGATTGGAATATTTAGGGTGTAAACTTTAATTTGTCCTTTTCATTCAGAACTAGCTAGCACCTTGGGAGCTGCGAAATTAATGGAATGGAAGAGAAAAGTTACTTTTAGTGGGAATGGCACGTCACCTGAAAAATAGTTATCTATTGGCACAAAAATATGAAATATCATATCTCTCAAATCATATGATAAAATATAGAGTACTCCTAAAAAAGTTGGTTAATAATTAAATCAAGAGAATATTTTAATTTGCAAAAATTGTAGGAGGATATTCAAATAATAAAATTTAGAAAGTTGAGTGTGTTAACAACCTTTTTTTGTGAGAATGAGCTCATTTTCAACACCGCAATTCAAATAAATTAAAATAAGATTTTGAATCACTGCGGTTAAGGTAATTTATATAAAATTGAGTTATGGATAGTGAAATCATGCAATGAAATACATGACGTGCATGAAAGAACACAACATATATAATTGTAATGTGCATGAAGTTGTGATTAGCAAATTCATTGACAATTTGGTAAAAAAAAAAAGGCAATTCACTGATAAGCAGCTAATGATTAAAGAAGTTGATGAATTAAAGGTGAAAAAATATTAATATTATTATTTAAAAAGATATTAATTAACATTAGTTATTAAAAAAATAATGGAAAATGTTAAAAAGTCCCCTTAAAGCATAGCTTAATGAAACAAAAATAAAAATATTATATTAGAAAGTGGTAAACCGTGGTCAAATCAGCTTGTAAAAAAGTTAAAATTTGTTACTTCCAATATATAACTACCAATTTTAGTTACTTTAACTAGTGTCTTTGAGATAGTTGTTAGCATGATCCAAATTGATGAATGGAAGTAGAAAACACAATTATATTTAAATTTAAATATATGGAGGAAGTCCAAAAAGAAAATGTGGTTTAGAATTTTGAGTTTATGTGGATTTGTTTTCTTCTCGATAATTATATTGATTGATACTATCTAGTCTAGCAATAAAGCTAGATATGGGGGAGGGTTACACTTACAAGCTCATTGCAAAACAAGAACACTTCTTCTATCCACCCTAACTTGACAATCTTTGCTGCTACCCGGTCTATATATTTGCTACACTCATATGAGAAATCATGAGAAAATTATAAAACCCTAGTATTAATTGTTGTCTAAAACAATATTACATATTCAGCAAGTGCAACTACAACGAGTTTGATTCCCTCATCACATGAATCTATTATCCTACGTATTTATTAACATAAACTAACGTAATTTTTCTTTTAAGAAAAACCATTTTTTCTATTAAGCAAAACCACAGTAAATAATATTGAATCATTTTTCAGTACAATGACTAAATAAAAGGAAAAGGAAACCACAAAAAAGTAAAATTAAATGCGTGGGTAAAGCCTCATTGAATTAGCTAGAAGGAAACTACTAAACCTTTCAACAAGGGAATTCCAAATCTTGATCTTGTCCTAGGTCTCAACATTGCAAGATAATTTCCACTAAAGTTTTCCAATTTTAGGCTTCGTTTAGAAGGAGAGGATTTCGTAAATGGAAAGGGGAATGGAGAATGAAAGGAAGGATAGTCTTCTAATGGAGGATTTTTTATTTCATAATACAAATTCTTCCTAAAATGTCATTATAATATTTTCAAAATTTAAAATATTATTTTGAAGGGTTCAAAATTTATAAACAACTACTTTTTATTTCTTTTCAAATTCATTATACATGGTTCAGATAAATCAATTACTTAATAAATTTAAAAAAGAAAGAATTGTTTATAAATGTCACTAACATGAGGGAGAGAGTATATATAAATTCCCTCCCTCCATACAAAGCCCTGCTCTTGTCCAAACAATCAAACAAAGTAGTGTGGGATAAATTAACCTTCCAATGCAACTGAAGTACGTCATTAATGCAACCAATAACTTAAGCATAGCAATGGAATGATTTCAATTAGTTTTGAGTTTATATTTTTAAACGTTATGATTGCATTTTCTTTGCAAGGAATGACTCATATTTGTATGTCATATGACCGCGGCAAAGAAGCTTTGATTGAGCTTTGTCAAACAAACAAAAACATATCAAGCTATCTTGTTTATGAGAATCAATTTGTTTGTACCCATGGCCATGAATTCCACACCAATACTTCATCTTCCTGTATGAATTTCCTGATTGAAAACTGCCCTGCCAAATAAATTGTTACGTTGGTTAATTTTTTTGGAACAAGATTCTTATCAAGGATAATTAGCTTAATCAAGGATTATTTACACATAAATAGAAGGCGAACGAGTAACTAATTGCGCTACTAGATCATTTTAGATGGCAAAATCAATTTCCGTAAACACGACATTTATTATATCCCCTAGCAAAATTTGTTAAAATAGAAATGACTTATCTAGTTTTTAATTTCCCTGACACGTGAATCCACTGGAGATTGTATGAACATTAGCGTTAAGATGAATATTAACGTGTTTGTGTTTCCTCAAATCATGTATCGTTTTTTTTTTAAGCTGATATTAGTACGAAGTTTTCATCGTTGTTTAACAATGATCCATCCCGTTGTGGAATCTGTAACACACGCAGGGTGAATTCTCCCCTTCCAACATGATTTTTTATATAAATAAAAGTCAGGAATCGAACCACAATCATATGCTTCAAGGATTTTTCTGAGCAAATGCTTCAAGGATTTTATCTTTTACTACTTGGACCAATTCATTGTTGATAAATAATATTGTGCTTAGTATATGGGTATAGATAAACTAAATCAACCTAGTGAAACTGTTAACTTCCGTAACTTAATGTATTTAAGAAAACCGCAAAAATTATTCACTCGGTTTATATGCAAATCACAATAAAAGCATCTTAACTCCCCTTAAAAAAGATAAAAGCATCATAACTAACATCTTTTTAAGAGCTTAGTAAAAAAGAGTTTACAATATAAAAAAGGGAAATGTCAAGTCACAAGTTAACGATTTCAATATAGAAAAAACTTATTGAAATGTGTGTATTGCATTTGATATTTTACTTTTTAATTATTTAAATGCACAACATTTTAAAAAATGTTTTTTTTTTTATCTTTCTTAACGTGTGCCCAAGGGCACAAAGCAACACTACTCTATTAAAAAAATTCACCGTGTTCTTACAAATAGTTAGTAAGATAGGTGGTCAAAATAGACAGCACTATAACAAAGTACTATTGAGTTGAGTTGTTTTGTGACACATGTAAATCACATAGTACAATTAAATGGTTGTTAGCCAAATGAGAAGATAAAAAAAAAAAAAAAAAGTCAAGCCGACAAATAAAAAATTGTGCTCCACCTTTAGCACGTTCTCTTTCTTTCTCAGTCATAGTCATAATCATATTCATACCATCTAACCTCTATTTTTGTTTTTTTATTATAAGATGGTGTGGAATATTCAACCATGTCAATATGTCCAATGCCATCAATCAAAGGCCACTCAATTTTTACTCTTATATTATTCACATTCTTATGCTATTTCTTATATCAAACCACAAATAGAATAAAATAAATACCGAAGAAAACTTGATTTGACTTGGACCAACCTTTTGAATAGACTTGGACAAACTTTAAGAAATTCAGATTTACAGTAGAAGTCATGAATTTAATTTATACTCTAGTAATACAAATATAGTAGAAAATAATCAAAAAAATATATGTTCAAACTTGAAAGTCATACATATTAATAACAAAATCTAGATTGTAGAATAATCATGAAAATACATGTTCAATTTTTCCCCTAAAAAAATTAAAAAATAATCTATAAATTATTGAATGTCACCCTTTAAAAAAAATATTGAACGTCAATATCATTTTTTATACTCCATGCTAACAAACATACCTTAATCATTGTTTAATCTCTACTTAATCATCTATGCTGAACTCCATGCTATTGAATGTTGGAAACATTATAGTCAGCAGACTACAAAAGTATTCCTATAAACCTACTTATTACATAATCACATGAAAGAATTTACACAAGCTCATTGAGGTATAGTAACATGCACAATTGTACATACTACATGTTACTATGAGACCCTAATGCAAGTAATATAAATGTGACATATGTAAGATGTCCAGAAACGATAGGGATTTCTATTGACAATAATTATGGAACAATTCCAAGTAAGCCATGGAACTCCAAGATAGGATCAAATTTCAAATCCAATGTTCTTGGATAAACAAAATTCCTATGTACTCAAAGTTTAAACCTTGGGAAATAATCGATGTTTCAAAGTTTACTTCCCTCTACAATCAAAATAACTCTATTCAAGTAAAAATGGTGAATGTGTATTTGTTATTTTCTATGCTCTCAAGGAGGGGGGATCAATCTTCTATCCATTAAATGTTTGGCGAAAGCAGTTATCACTATTCTTCCTTCATCTTTAGAGAACATGCTGAAAAATCTACAAGCCCTCCTGAAAATAGCCGCTCTATCTACGACCGTTGCCCCATTGCCGATTGTGATTTCCGGGTTTGAAATGTGTATTCCGTTGGACAGACCCTTGCTTTGGAAGATCATTTATTTCCATTACTTGTATTGTCCTTTGCCTCTTGGCTGCAATTAAGAATTGGATGAAAATTTCATCAATGAGTTATGAATTGAGGCATGTGTCATAAAGAATACATCATGTGTTATAATAACTTAGTTATAGACAATGATTTTGTAAAATGAATCAATGACTAACCATTTTCAGCTTGTTGATAACTCTCTTGAAGTCTCCGCTTAGTGGCTTCGAGCTTAGCCGAATCATCTGAACACTTCGACTTCTGAAACACAAATATTAAGGTTAGAGAGAACCACAAACTTACAAAATTAATGCACATACGAGTTATTTTATTTTGCTTACATCTTGCTGAGCATTCAGAGGCCTCTTAGGGACAGTACTGTTTTCGATTTTCAGCGGCATCTTCGGCTCTACATTGGCTTTTCGCTGAATGTTTGAGTTTAGCGGTCTTGCACGGCCAGTATCAGCAGCCATTGGTTTATTATGCCTCACTGCAGCCTCGTTTTTCTTCATGTGCTGACTCTTGTTGTCCTTGGCAGTGACGGCTGTTTCATTAGATGCCGGAAAATTCCTTTTGTCCTTAGTTTGAGAGCCAAGAGCTGGTTTTCTTCCGTTGTCACGGTTCTTGTTGAATGGTGCACTCTTTCGAATATCTGAAAAAACATTCCCCATTTACAATCATCAATTTAAGACGAGGGGAATTTAGATACAGAACCGTAACAACGAAAGCTAGGTAGACTAAACATATGAAATGCAAATTCAACTCACTTCCATCATCATCCATGCCGTCAAAGAACTTTACATTGTCCAGATATATACAACACAAGGAAAAACCCAAATTCAGTTTCATATATACAAGCCTTTGAAATGTAAGTTTGAGAGGGGAAAAAGGACAAGCATATATATACCTGTGACAGTTCAATTGTACCGGTTGGGGCAACAAAGAAAGCCCCTTCGTCCAAAGGAGGTGATGGAAGTCCTCCTTCTTCCTCTTCTTCATTTTCAACAACAGATGGATTTCTGGAGTCCGGTGTGCCTTCTTCGGAAGCTACAAACATTCGATAGCATTTTTCCGACATGAATTAATTTTGAAATCGAACAAGAAACCAGCATAATTGTACTCATCAATACCACACTAATAAGGTAGATAAAAAATTCTACCTGCAACAGGTGTGGTTGTTGTCGCCTTCACCCACGCATTGACCAGTTCTTTCCATCCACTAGAAATTATAAAACATTAAACAAGTTTAGAATTTGAGCTGTTCGGTATCCAATTGAAAACATTTAACCGATTTGCCATCTCAACTATTACAATGATATGAATCAAAACAACAATGGCCAAGTCATTCATCTATCTAAGAAAATGGTTCAAATTAACTCTAATTAGTGAAGGAAATGATAGTGAATTGCATATTGAACAACATCGCAACCATGATTGTATAAAATAAACCACAATCCGCAGATGAGAAACAGATATCCATGAAAAAACTAAATCATACTCTATGAGAGTCCGTGCTAGTTGACGGATATCCTTCGATCCATGCTTTCTCAGATGATTCACAGCCTTTCCAATCTCAGTTGACTGCACAATTTAATTTCTGATTGTTAGAGAACAATCTTAAAAAAAAAGCACTAGAGAAACAACACAGAGTTCCCCCAAAGCTACAAAGAAAGATCAATTCTAACCTTCAGAAGATCGACACAGAGTTGCATCAGTTGAAGCCTCCTCAGAGACTCAAACAGCACCGAGTCAGACTGTAGCAACATACATGAAACAAGCATCACTAATCAGTGATCATAAGACAAATGAACTCAACCTTCAAACAAGAACAAAAATGCCATCCAAAAAAACCATATCAAGACATATCCTTTCCAAAGAATCACATCAAACATTCAAGAAAATTACAATTCAAAGAATCAAGAACTAACACATTAATATACAGAAAACAAAGAAAAAGAAAAGACTATACCTCATCTTCATGGTTATTGAGAATCTCTTTAATCCTCGTAACCTCAGCAACAAGTTGTGATTGCTCTTCAAGTTCATCAGTTAAAGCTTCAGCTTCTCCAAAGCTGTAATTGCTAATAGGGTTAGCATCCATCACTCCATTTTCTTCCCTACTGCAATCCACCTTGCTCTCTTTGCTAGCACCCTCTCTAACAGAACTTCTCTTGCAAAGTTCATCACCATTATCATCATCAGGCACAGACAATTCAACCTTCTCACACCCCTTACAACGATTCAGCATAACAGAAAACAACCTCTCAGCAATACCATCTCTCCTAGACTTAAACTCCTTTGGACAATCAGAAGCAGCAACAACAATTGCATGGTCAATTATATCGAAAATATCCGAATTCGATGAACGAAAGTAACTCCTCCACTGATCAAGTGACCCTGACTTCATCTTCAATCCCAAAACAACAAAAGAATCAATCTTTCAACAACTAGATCCAAATATGTTATAATAAACAATCACCCACGGTTCAAAACTCAATTTTTTCTCACTTGGGTCAGTGAAAATCGGTTTGATTCTTCTTCAGGTATTGATCTTGAACCCTGAATAAAACAATGACGAAAGAATGATCAAAAGGGTGAATATTTTAGTCTGAAAGAATAATAATCAAGAATCAAATTCTTGAAAGTTTGTAAATTTATTAACTTTAATTTAAATTTGATATTCTGAGGTATCCCATTTAGGAAATTTGATTGGATCAATGTTCGGTAAGAAAATTGGATATGATGATGATGATATGGTTTTGGATTTGGAACAGATTCGGTAACAAGAAACAACACAAACCAGAAACAAGAAAACAACACATACACACAAACACACGCATATATGATAACAAATTACTGCGTTGTGTGTTATGTAAAAAATATTGTATTGTTTCACATTTTTCTGGTGTGAATAAAAACCAAAAACCTCAAAAAGAAATAACCTTTTTTGTTTTGTTTTGTTTTATAAGGTACAAAAAAAACATCAAAAAAAAAAAAGAAGCGAAATTTAAGGAAAAAATAAGACACCTGAAAAATCTAACAAGAAGAAACTGCAGATTCAGTGTAACAAAAACAAAAACATAATCATAATATCTACCTATGTAGATTGTAACAGTTTTTTTTAATGTATACGTAATGTTGCACTATGATGGTATGGTATATCAATAGTCCAATACCGCGTGCGTATGAAACTTGGTACTTTTGTTTCTCTTCCAACAAGAAGAAGTACTTTTAGAGAGAGAAATAAGAAAGAGAAAAGGGTTTTATGAATTGTGATGATACCTTTTGGTTGAGTTTTGACTTTGATCGAAACACAATTTGGTTTGGAGAAAGAAAGATTAGAAAAAGAGCAACAGAAGATGTGGAGAAAGAGAAGTGCTAAGTTCTGTCTCTTTGTGCTCCTTTTTTTATTTCATATAATAATATATCTAGGGTATTTTTTGGACTGATTTTTCTTAAACTAATTTTCGTATATTTTGGGCCCATAAAAAATATAAGAATATACCTCCTTAAAAAAAATAAGAGTTTATATTATATTTACGATATTGTTGATATAATATTTATATTTTTCTTCAAAACAAAAATTTATACCAATATTTATTTATCAAAATCAAACTCTTATATAAAACACTCGTTTATAGTCTAGAAGTCTTAACTCAACTGACAATGCCGAAATTGCAAGGCCGGACATTGCGACCCAGGTTCGAACCCAAAACCTCACGGTTGTGTGAGTTTAATTTCAATGGTTTACCACTTCATCTAAGGAAAAAAAACACTTGTTTATAATCTATAAATTTTAAGACAATAAAAATTGCACCTATATTTTTAATCAAAATCAAACGCTTATATAAAACACTCGTTTATAATCTATAAATTTTAACACAATAAAAAAAGCACCTATATTTTTAATCAAAATCAAACTCTTATATAAAACACTCGTTTATATCTATAAATTTTAACACATAAAAAAAGCATCTATATTTTTTAATCGAAATCAAACTGTCATATAAAACACTCGTTTATGATCTATAAATTTTAACACAATAAATAGAGTAGAATGTATGTCGTTTTGTTAGTTGTATATATATTCTCGTTATTATTTTGTATTTTTTTATAATTTGACTAGTTTTATATTCTATTTTATATTCAACAGTTTTTTTTTGGGTTCAATTTTTATTTTGACAAGAATGGTTCAAATTTTATATTCAACGGATTGTTTCCATATAATCTTTGATAAATATGTTGTTTCTATATGAATAAAAATTTACCATACAAATGAAAAAAATAAAGATAAGATTATAAAAACCACGGCTAATAGATATTTGTGGAGATATTTTATGAACTGATTTAAAAAATAGCATAATCGGTTATAAAAAACAACATAATCGATAAACATACACTTTATTAATGAATCAAATCATTTACGGGTGACAATACTAAAAAGGTATTTTTACATAACAAGGCATAATCAAATAATTTGATTGAAGTTATGTGTAGTTTTTCCTTTTCACGGAATGTTTGTGTAAGTTAAATCTAATAAAAATGACTTAATTTTTTTGCCGGAATAAAAATGATTTAATTTAAGACTTTCTATACAAGCATTCAACTAAATCAAACAGTAATAACATATTTGTAAGTTACTCCCTAAAATATCTTTAACAAAATATATTAGTTGATTTGATTAGTTACTTTCTTAAAATGTCTCTAAAGATAACTAATTTAATTTGAACTGAATTTGATTGAATTCTTGAGTAAAAAAGATATACACGGAATATTCATAAAAAACAATAATCTCAAATAAAAAAATATTATAAGAAAGTAGGTAGTGAATGTGGTGCGATGTAGACAGGGCCGAGAAAGCGGTTCTGATGGAGCGAGTTATGTGGGGCCCTAGACTCGGTGCTTAAATTCAACCGAGTTTTTGTGAGTTTCATATTTTTTTTTGCTTTATTTTAATATCTTATTCTTCGAACATATCCAAATCTTTCTGTTTAGATATAAGTATTAGGAAAAGATTTACTCTATCTCTTTCCTTATGCATATGTTTTTTTTTAAGGTTATTCGGTATCAATTTAAAAATAACTTTGATTGATAGAAAAATTTAAAATATAGTTTTACCTTTTTCACTCATTCACTCATTCTATCATTTCTTCCATATAATTGGTGAAAAGACGAGTATTACTATTTCTTAAGTATGTGTTTGTCTGTTCATATTTTTTATTGTATTTTGTTATTTATATATGTAAACATAGATGAAAGATTATAAATTTGAAAGTCAAAATAAAATAAAATTATGATTTTTTCTGAGAGAATAAAATTATGAATTTGAAACTTGAAAATTCATATAAGAATAGGCCGAAAAGACAAAATTGAAATGAAAAAAAAAATCTAACTGTTATCTGAAATTAAATTGATGGCTCATAAGGTGTCAATTCAATAATAGGAGTTTTATTTTGTGACCTAAGGGAATAATAGGAGTTTTATTTTGTGGCCTAAGGGACGGAGTTAAAATTCCACATTGTTTTTACAAATACATAATTTTATTTAAGACCAAAAAATATTTGTTTTGGGTAAAATAACACAATTAATTTGAAATTGAATAATGGTTTATTTTTAATATTATAATTGTGCACATAATTATAGTCAAAGACAAAAATAGTTAATATTATTATAACAAAAAAAAAAGATGGTATGACCATAAATTTTATAGAACAAATAAATATAATAAAAGTTTTCCAAAATTTGACAATTGAAAAGAGACTCAAAGGGTATCTAAAAGACTCCTTTTTTTTAAAGAAAAAGATTTAGATCGAGAGGAACGTGCTCGGTCTAAGGTAGAAGGAGAAATTTTGACCCAAAGAACAATTACAAATATATTTATATTTATCTCTTTTCAAAAACACTAATTGAGATCGAACCCGAAACTCTAAAGATAACTAAAAAATCTTCCTTCATCACATAAAAATTGTTTAATTTAATTATTTTACACCGATTAAAAAAATGTATAAATAAAAAAATTACCTTTTCTCCATTACTTTTTATCGGGAACTTCATTTGTAATAAACTATAACAAAAATAATACTCTGAATTGAAAAGTATCATTAAAGTTTCATCAGTAAGTTAATGATTATATTAATTTTTGCGATCAAATTTGAGACCTCCTTAAAACTTATTGAATGTTATTTAGTTCTCTTATCAAACTACCTTCACGAGTCATTAACGATTCAACTTGCATAACTAGATAACTAACTACCTCAAAATTTACATACATATTACATGGACAAATTTTAATAGAAATGAAAGTAAATAATTGGTTAAATTTAACATGTTCAATTTTTTTTTTTGATGTCATGTTTAATTTTTTTTTTCAGATAGTCTTGTAGCTAAGGTTTAGTGACTCACACGTCTTAAATGTGAAGAAGTAGAGATTATGGGGTTCAAACTTCGGTTCTTTCATAATAGTTCGAACTCTGATTCTTACATACACATGATATTGTCCTTGAAACTACCCACCGAATTGTGCCTACTGGATGATGCCATGTTTAATTTATTCGGTCAAAAAATGTTATAATTTAGTGAATAATTAATTAATTAATACCTTTTTATATAATGAGTAATTAATCAATTAAGTTTACATATACTAATTTTTTTTAATGTAGTTATTATAGTGTTTGAAAAATTCGGGGGGAAATTACTATATTCAATTAACGAAGATTTTGAGCTAATAAACTGTGGAAGAGTGGTGAGTAATAGAGTAATAGTATCATCAAAAGAAAAAGCTGTGGGTGATGGACACATAGAATGAAAGAAATGGAAATGGGTAGGTGATGGTCAAGAAGTTGACGTGTTGTTATTTGGAAGTGAGAGACTCTGGTGGCGGCGGCGATGCATCAAGTTCACTGCACCGTCACACATGATTTTATGATACAAATTTTGTATTATTTCTAACAGTCTGGTGGTTTGATTTACACGCAAAAAGTGAAAAATCTGATATTCAAATATAGAGGAATAGGTCAGGCCGTTCTACATAGGTCTACGGTCTAGTCTGCGATAGGTCAGATTTTTTTCTTAAACAAGGAAGGTCCAGACATTTTTAGAAGCCTATTTTGTTTAAAAGGTCAGGCCACAAGCTATTAGAAAAGCCTTTTAGACCTATTAGACCAGCCTACTTATGTAAATGTGAATAATATAATTGATTATTATATTATATACTCTACTTTGAATTAAATTATAAATTTGTCAACTCTAAAGTAATTTAAGCTTATTAGTTTAACTATCTTTTTGCATATTTAAATTTATTATTATAAATTAGAATTGAAATAAAATATATTATATAGTAAAGTTATCTAAAACTTAGTGTTAAATATTGAAAGAGAGTTTAATATCATTGATCTATTAGCTCCCTAGTCTATTTAACCTTGAATCACATTACTTATTTAAAGATGTTCATATGAAATAGGCCGTAAATAGGCTAGTAGACCTAATCAGGCTTTCATAAGGCCAGACTCAGACCTAAAATGCAAGTCTATGACAAGCCGCATGCCAGATTTAAACCTTAAAAAAAAATTGATAGGTCAGGCTTAGGCCTTGCAAAGCATAACTCGGCCTAGCCTATTCTCATCCCTATCTAGTACTTGCATTTTAGCGTCTACGAAACTGCCAACTTTTAGCTATATTTTCAGAACAAATTTGTTTTTTTTAGACATTTCTTAAATGCTTAGAAGTTTTTTTTGTGGTGGCCGGAGTTTGAACTTCAGACCTTGCATATATTATGGATTATCCATACCAACTAAGTTAATCTCAAGAGAACAAATGCTTCGACGATTTAATAGCACTAATAATTTAATAAATGAAAAGAATACCAAATTAATATTATCAATTACCGGTGGAAAGACCAATATTCATGTGTTTGTTTTTTCGTTATTTTTATCATGTTAACTTTTGCAAATTATGAACGATTTTTTTTTTTTAAAATAAAATTTTGATTTTTATTAAATTTATGAGTAAATTACACTTCCCTCCCCTCAAAGATGCTTGAATTACACTCCCCTTTCCTCTTATGTTAAGATATAAACTCCTCTCCCTTGAAAAGTAAAATTTATACTCTCCTCCCCTGTAAGATGCTTGAATTACAACCTTCTCCCTTAATAATTAAATATGGACTACACTTTAATTTATTTTAACATAAATAATTTTTTTTAACAAGTAAATAAATATTTTTATAATATATATTAATTTTGAATCACTATCTTAAAAATATAAATTCGTTTCTTTATAATCTAAATGTCAAATGACAATTAAATTTAAATATTTTGTTATTAATTTTATAATTTAGAGTACAAAATTCACTTTTAAATATTCATACTTAACCGACTTTAGTAAATTTCCACATATTTTAATTTTATTTTGGGTTGTTTCATATTTTATAATAGGGTTTAAAACTATATGTTAATGAAATTGTAAATAAAAAATAGAGAAAGATATGTATTCAAAATTTGATTACATTAAAATGAACCCGTATTGTTATTTTTCGTTGAAATGTGTTAGATTATTTTTTTGCTAGATCATTAGAAATAAGAAAAAATTATTGAGGGACTATAGCGTAGATTTTAATATAAGAGGGGAGGGGAATGTAATTCAAGCTTCTCTCAAGGGAGGAGAGTGAAATATTTTCTAATATGTTTTGAATAAGAGGGGAGGGAAGTGTATATTTTAACATAAGAGGGGAGGGAAGTGTAATTCAAACATTTTTTAGGGGGGGCGGAAGGTAATCTTATAATTAGGGACGAAGAGAGTGCTAATTAATATAATTTCTTTTGCTTTTACAAATATAAATAAATAATTACAACGTTACTATAGTTCACATTGTGCCAGTATCCAATTCATATTAGTATTAATTATCATAATTTTTTATGGGAAAATGAATTAAATTAAGAAACTAAACAAGGCAAAAACATGAAAGAAGCTACACTTAAAATCTAAAGAAGAGTGTTTGAGATTCACTAACAGGCCAACACACCGATTATCTTGCGCTACACATGACAAACATATGTTCTCCATCTTCGCGCTACACTCTTGTCGGAGAGGTTAGATGAATGCATTAGAGAAAGAGTATGATGTAACCATATTAACAACTATCAATGAAATCCATCCAAAAAATGATATTTTTAGTTAGCATTTCCCTTTTAATATTTAACTGACTCATATTTATTCAAATTTGAAGGGTCCAAACTTCGGCCCACACAATAAAGCAACATCGAAGTCATTTTTTTGAAGCCACATATGAACTTACCATGAAGATTTCTAATCAAACATCCACAAGTAAAAATTCTTGAAGACTTTTTACGAGATCCATCAACATTAATCTTATAAGGGTCTTACTAATTTGTGTCATAAAGGCACAAGATAAAAAACTAAAAGTAGAAATTTAACTTTGGAAATTGTGCATTCATAACTTTAAATTCTTAAAAACTTATTTTTTCAATACAATATTTATGATTTAATTCTATTTTAAAATATTTATCTTGTGTCATAAGGACACAAATTAGCATTTTCCATCTTACAATAGTCATGCGGTGGAGGTGTCCAAAATATTTCAATGCTACGTCTCATTGAATGCGATTGAGATTCCACACTACGCTTAAAAGAGAAAATATCGAAACTAGCTTTGTTTGTAATTAGACGAAGAAATTGATTGTCAATCACAAGCTTCCTATTGATTACAAAACCATTTTTATCTTTTGAAAGCTGATAAATATAAACTCCAAAGAAAGTTTGCCAATTGTCATGTGTAGTATCTATATTAGGAGTTCTAATGTTACAATCTAACCATTGATGCAAGCCAAGACTAAAAAACTTACTTCAAACATTCTAGGAGATAAGATCATTTAAGAATTTTTTTCCCTCTTCACAGTCTCTTAAAACATGCATAATAGTTTCACGGTAGTCAGCACATTTAGGACATGGATTATCTCTAGTCATACCACTATGGCACATTTCATCATTAGTCAAAAATTTATCATGAGCTATTTTCCTTTAAAAAAAAAGATTTGTACCTATTTGGAGATTGCCCGGATCAAATGTGTTGGAAAATATCATGGTATGCTGGAAACACAATGATGTTTACTATGCATGATACAATTAGCAAATTTGAGAGAGAAAATGGATTGATTATTAACTGTAGGAATTATAAAATTTGGACGTGTGATTTCCGACTTCGCTCCATTTAACAACACTCCATTTATCCCTTTTCCCTTTATTGATGTGTGACATGTGGCAAATGTAAAACTCAGGGCTGGGACTAAAGGCTCTAGCATAAACACTTGTTTAATAAAAAATAAAACAACATGCTCTTTTCTTCATCTTCTTTCTCAAGAACAATACCCACGCCTTTGCTCCTCCTCTCACAGGCGCCTCCGCCATAGCTGACAATACAAGAAACCCAATAAGAAGAAATTAAACCAGCGCGTTCATTTATGAAGCAATTAAGTGTGTTGTTTTATTCATTTATGATTATGATTCAAAATTGCTTCAGGAAAAAAAAATACAGTGAAAAATTAAACAATTAAATCATGATTTGAGATATGAGAAAATACAGAAGAAAAAAGTCACTGATTTAATTAAATGAGAAAGAAGGAACCAACTAATTTAAGAACATGGTTGATGATGGTGAAACCGTTGTTTCAGAGGAAGAAGAGGATACGCGCGGGATTTCTTTCTCATTAAAATATGTTTTTTGTCAACCATTTAATCTCAATCTTTGATTATATTTTTGCCACATGTCACACATCTATGATGGTAAATGGGGTAAACTGAACAAATTTAAATAGAGTAAAGATGGACTCCTCAATCATATGAGCAGAGTTTAACCATTTAAGATTTTTAAAACATAATCCTCCTTCCTCCTTAGGTCGGCAAACTTGTTCCCAAGATATAGATAAGTTTTTCTATGATCATATGATATATCAGAATATATATTATGTTTTGAAATGTTGATTTGCTGGAACATCTCACTCTTCACATTCGAGTTTTGATTGTAATATGTAATACCAATTTTATGTGGGTCTTGCTAACTTGTGTCCTTGAGACACAAGATAGAAAATTAAATGTAGTAATTTAATTTTGGAAATTGTGCATTCATAATCTTAAAAGATTAAAAACTTATTTTTCAATACAACATTTATTTTTAAATACTATTTTTAGATCCTTATCTTGTGCCAATAGGGCACAAGTTTGCATTTTCCATTTTATATTTGAACATAAATTTACTACATAAGATTAAAAAGAAGAAATAAAAGGGAAATGGAAGGAACTTAATGCGTGGAAGAAAGCAAAGGAAAGGAAAGAATCAACCCTTTCAAAAATGGAGGAGGAATGCTAATAGAAGATGAAACAATTGGGAAGAGGAAAGAATATATTGCATTATGCTATGATTTATCGTAGGTGGATGAAACAATTTGTGTGACTTAACTTAGAGTAATAGGTGTTAACTTAGAGGGGAGAGGTTTATCACATCAAAAATTAAGTAAGGAGAGATGGTTTGTGTCTAGTTAAAAAATAGAGGGGGTATTTGTGATAGTATAAGAAAACTTTGGGAGAGGTCGGTCCAATTTTTCCTTTGTTACATAATATTGGACAACATAGTAATTAATATAACTCATTATAGTATTAATTGGCAATAGAATAATTCTGAATTTTCATTTATCCAAAATATTTCTATAATAGTAAAGGAATAATTTTGCACAAAAAAAGAAGGAATATTTATATCAATTTAAGACATGTATAATAATTTTTTTTGGGGTGTTAAAGAGACATGTATAGGCCTCTCCAAAAAAAAAAAAACTAGACATGTACAATATTTATTTGTAATTCGGTGAGAAAATTAACATGTATAGTCCTCCGATGAAGGATAATTTAAGGCTTAGAGGATTTCTTCCGGTCAATTTTGTTTTGTGTTTAGAAGGTTCAGGTAAAGACGAATTAATTAACCATTTATTTTTAGGTTGTGACTTTTTGGTAGTATTTGATATCTCGTTTGTCGTAGGTTGGACATCTCAACAATTGTTACTTCGAATAATGGGTGTCACACGAAACACTTTTTTGGCGCGCATGTTTGCAAAAAGAACATTCATGCTTGCTTTCAAGTTGTTTGGTTGGCCGATTTTCCGGTCATTTGAAAAGAACGCAGCTCAAGAATTTTTAACAACAACATATCGATTCATGATCAACTTTTTGATAGCATTAAGATTCACTGTGGTGGCTGAAGGTGAATAGCCTAAGGTTTTCCTTTGATTTTCATTTTTGACGGTTTTTGACGTCTCTTTGCATTGTGTATTCTCTTTTTAGACGAGACTCTTGTTCTTCTTTAGACACATCTTATACTTATTTAAGGCAGATTGTTTTTTTATATATTGCATTTGACTTCTTAAAAAGAAAATAAAAATTAACATGCGTCCCTTATTATATTATTTTTTTCTTTTTTTAAGAATCATGAGTACCTCTATATACCTGATAGTAAAAGGCTCCACAATATACACCTTTTGTTGAATTTTGTTTTTGTTGAACACATAGATCATTTTTTCCTTCTTTATAAAACAGAAATCGGAATCCTATTCAAGGGTAATGTGCTTTGAGAAAATGCAGGAACATAATATTTATCCAACAATAAGAATATTCTGTAATTCCCGTAGAGTAAAAGAGAAGAATATTCTCTTATATCAGCAAATGGCATAATATCTTTTTGCAGTAATCTATTAGATATTTGATTTTTCAATCAATCAAACCAACACACTGTATTTTGACTATTATCATTTTTTTTATTGTGACTTCTTGAATGGATTCCACGTTAGATATCAATTATTTATAATATTTTAATAAAATTACTTATTAAGGACTCGGGGTCTGTTTGTTTTGGCTTTTCAGCATCAAGAAGCGCTTCTACAGATCTAAAAAGTGAAAATTGAGATTTTAAAGTTGTTTGGTTTGACTTTTCGGAATTGTTTCTATCCTCCAAAAGTAATTCTGGTTGAAGCTACAATTCTTAACTTTTGGGTTAACTAGAATCAATTCTCCAATAAATTTTATATTTTAATTATTACAACCTATTATTTTCCTTTATTGCCCTTTATCAATTCTCCTTCTTTTTGCTTTGTAATTAATTTGATGAACCAAATTTAATCAGAAAACTTAACGAATCAAATTAGCCCCCGAAAGTATTTATGGTCATGAGTCCAAGTTTTGGATTTTCCTTTGCGGTGTTTCCGTTCAGATTTACTGTATTTTTTCTTTTATCTTTTTTTACACTATATTTCATCATTTTGGCAACTAACTCTAGTATTATTTAACTTAAATATAATTTATCAAAAATTATAAAATATATGACAGATATTTTGTAAAAAAAAATTGGTTTAATGATTGTATTTATTATTTTGTTAAATTAATATATAGAAAATTTATTTATTTAAATTAAATAATATATCTTTTTGCATTGTAACCAAAAAAATTAAATAATATATCTACATCTACATATACATTCAAGTATGTCCATTTACTTGTGTTTAGTCATGTCCATTTTAGTAATTATACTTTCAAAAGCAATTTTGATCAAAACTATCCGAACAACATTCAATTTGTTTAATCAATCCTGCATTATTGTATTCAAACATAAATCAATTCTCTTAAAATCAATTCTGTCAAAATCAATTCTATTAGAATCAATTATGCAGAATCAATTTTATCTAAAGGTAAACCAAACACACACCCAATGACTCCAATAGGAGTACACTAATAAGGACTCCAATGAAAAATATTTAAATAGACCCAACTAACTTTACATCATTAAACAAAAATAATTTATTTATTAAATTATAAATTACCCCATAATATTTAATTATAATCCTTAAAGAAAAATTAAATTATAAAATATTTATTTATTCGTATGAACTTAAATTTCTGCAACATTTGCTAATAATTTGAAAATGGAAAAATTAATATAACAAATTTTACATTCCTTCGTTAAAAAATAATAATAATAATTTGCATGAATTACATTTTATTTAAAATTTTATTTAAAATGATGACAAATAGATAAAATAATATTTATAACAACTATTAATTACTAAAATATTAGTTCTTTTGTAAGTGGGACCACATAGTACATATTTTATTATTACTTTTAAACGTGGGACCTGTCAGTTGCCTAGGAAATAGAGGGTCCTTATATAGTTACTTGTTCCTTAATGGAGACTCATTTTCTCCTCCTCCAATGGGGGGTCTTTAATACGGAGTGATCATTGTTATGTAAGGACCTCCCATTGGAGATGCTCTTAGGGATTGGCAAAATAAGCACGAACCAAACCGCCGAACTACGCTGAATTGAATTGAAATCAACTAAAGCACGAATTGAACCATTAGTTTGATAACATTTCTTGAATCATAACCGACCGTTTTAAACCAAACCAGACCATTTTAAACCAAACCGTTAATTTAACACATTGAATGAGTTTTATCGCTATAACTTATATACCTTCCGGTTACTATTATAAACAAAAATCTACTTCTTAGGCTCATTGAATAAGAGACGTATGTGGTCTATATTATAAATCATATACATAATTTATTTAATGAATCTAAATAGTGGAATTTTGCTTATTAACAGTGATCATAGGGTGTAGTTTTTTTTTTTTGGTGAAGATCATAAGAAAAAGCTATTAAAAGTTAACTAGAAATTGAAAGCATCAAAGTTAACAATATGTTTTTCAACATCAATGTTGGTTTAGTTTTTCTTGATAATACTTAGAAAAGAATGATCAAGCTTGATCAAAAAGAGAAGGATCAAACTTGATAAAAAATGTAAGATATGTAATTCATGCACTTCTTTAACATGAAGTTACTTAATATATAATTTTGTGATGCATACTCATCTATCTATGGAGGATGAATATGCATGAAACATGAGTGACAATTATTCAGGTGGGTTTGATGAAGACATCAACCTTTCCCAGCGCTAACACAATTTACAGAAATAAGAACAAAACGTTGATAACACATCCGAGTCTTTCAAAGGAGGAAGACATTTCAAAAAGAGTGAAAGAATATTTACACATTAGTCATATCACTTATTCATACTTTGCGATATTTTTGATTGAAAAAGTCAATGTAACATAGCAAGTGGAATGTTAATTAAACTGAGGCATATAAGTGATGTTCTTGTTTGAAAAATCTTGGAGAAATAAAAGGTAAGAGCCCCT
>Ga0315915_1002996_pt1 | contig 21504 bp, 8 predicted proteins | sample MpolbnodulesMG_FD_207738 | JGI IMG/M metagenome (GOLD analysis project Ga0315915, IMG submission 207738) | Medicago polymorpha root nodule microbial communities from Los Angeles, California, United States - branched nodules | ecosystem: Host-associated > Plants > Roots > Nodule | place: USA... | reverse complement strand
AAGTGCATCAAAGCCTAAGTGTTATATTAGTATTTTGTTTTGAACCCTAATCCTTTGGTGTTGTGATTAATGATTATCATTGAATGGTTTTTTAGGTGTTGAATGTTATACTTAGGCTTGCTTGGATGCAATCTGTTTTAGGCATTAAGGAAGCTCCTTTTCTTCATAGAACAGCTTTGACTGCTCTTGTAGCTTGCTTGGAGATCCTTCGTCGCGGCATTTGGAACTTTTTTAGGTATTTTTTAAACTAATTCAATATCCTTTTTAGAATTTCAATTGGCCGAACTCCGTGACCAATCCCTTGTGTTCTTGTCTGTTTTTATTTTATATGCTATCTTTAAAACTAAATTTTCAATTCTAACAGTTTCATATTGTTCTCGTCTATTAAATACGATTCTTGACAGTCCGATTATGAGATTCCTCTCTTTCTCTAATTTTCCTCGCACAATAAATAATACAATTCATCTCAAAAAAGAAAATATAACTAGGAAAATTTATGACAACTAGTATAACTATATAAACATATGTTATAGATAAGCTTTCAATTCATGGCATTATAATTGTTGGTATCTCAAAATCTGTTACTAGTCTTTTTAACAGTTTCTTGCAGCATTCTGTCTGTTACAGTCTGTTATATTCTGTTAACTAGGAAATAATTATTGCTACAATTGGTTAATATAATATATTAGGAATTGATGTTTTGAGTTGAACAGGTTGGAGAATGAGCATTTGAACAATGTTGGAAACTATAGGGCGTTCAAGTCAGTACCTCTTCCTTTCAATTATCAAGTAGATGATGAAGACGGCTCAGATACATAGACAAACATATATAGGTTCAAGAATGGAGTATAGATAGCGTGTATGTGAAGAAATTAAACAGCCTTTCTTAATCAATTAATTTAAGTTGTTTTGATATATAGATATCGGGAAAAACAAAAATTTCACGATGAAAAGCGATGAGGTTGGAAAATAGTATATAAAGAGTGACATTCTTTACCGCAGATTTTGTAAGGAATAGTTAAATTCAAAAAGTTTGAAGGATTAGTATGGAGAGTATTGCAAAGCAAGGCCATAAAGCCATTTTGTGTGTGTACGTGTGTGTGTATATATATGGTTTGTTAACTTAGACAAAAAAAAAAACATGAATAGCAAGTGCGCATCTTTTTATTTGGACAAAAATAAAGAGATGTGAGAACAACACGAAGGGGCCACGTTTTTAGTTAATGTCCCACGTTTTTAGCAATTTTAGAATCACTTTGCTTTGGCATGTTTCCTCACATGAGCTTAGCCCTACCTTCATATCCATATGTTTCTTAAAAAATTAAATTTCAGAAGCTGCAAATTTAAAGAAAGGCCCAAAATGAATCACAAGAAACACTTTTGTGAAAGACTTTAGAGAAGAAAATTAAAACAAAGGTTGGCATATTAAAGAAAGTGTCACTCTCTTATGACTAAAGTATAATTAACATCAGAATAAAAAAAAACAAGAGAAAAACTGGGTTTGGAATTTTGATTTGTAAATTCAAAAACGTGACGTGAATATTGACAGAAAAATCAAAACAAACAAAAAATGATTAAAAAACCACATTGTCTTGTATATCTTCAATTATCTCGTAAGTTGTCCAAAAATAATTGTTTAAATAACAATTCAGGTTCGATTCTTTGCAGTCTCAATTTCAGTGGGTTTGTTTAACTTATTAAAAAAAAATCTTCTTTTGAAAAGAAAAAGTGGTTGAACTCAAGTTATAATTTTTTTTTTTACAAGTATTTTACTGTAGGCTCTTTCCATAACCCTTTTATTCATTGGGGTTTGAATTCTTTCCGTTGAATGATTTCTCAATTTTTTTTTCAAGTGTAATCTCAATCATCAAACATGAAAGAGAAAATGAGAGTTTAATAATCATAAAAAAAGTTGTTAGTGTGTTTTAAAGGTGGAGATTGAAAATGGAAAAAATTTGTAAAATTTGTAAAAATTTGTAATGGAAAAAATTGAAATTGACGTCCAATGAGAATAAAGTATTTTACAATTATTTTTTAAATCCAGTTACAATATAAGATTAAGTAGCAATATGATGAGTAATCATTAGCGGTTGAGTAGCTCAACTGGTTTGAGTTGAGGGTATAAGGAGTTGGAGGAGTCAATGGTTCCCGAGTTCGAACCCTGGAGATTCGAACTAGGGAGATGGAGAATTCGTATTGGAATTTGACCTTTTCACTTAGTTCATTCACACACTTTGATTTTGTTTTCTGTTATGGTTATCAACAGAGAAGAAAACTAAGAAGAAAATAGAGTGAGAACGAGGTTTTTGAATTTCAATGTATCACATAGAGTTATGATATTCTTATTCATATATCAAGTTTTTATACATTTCATGTAAGAGCTACAAGCTCTCAAATTGAGTAACACACAACTCTAACTAACTTCCAACTGTAAAAACAAATTTTTGATGCTTTGTCACTATGTTACTTGCGCAGCAAGTAATCTCACAAACTCTATTATTACATTACTTGTGTCACAAGCAATCACATTATTTTAACTAAGCTAAATTGAAGAATGTCACGAAGTAGGTGATGCTTTCACGACTATTGTAGAAAGTTATGAAAATTATAGAACTTTCCTACTACAGTTAAATAATTTAAAGGGCATATGGTGTAATTTAGCTTACATTTATTATAGGTTCTGTAAAAAAAAAATTAGCTAGTTATTTTTTAGTTACTTCTTGTGTTTCCCATTTTCATTTCCACCAATAAAATAAACACCAGAGAGGAATATAATGAAAGTTTTTTGTTTGAGGGAATATCATGAAAGTTTTTAAAATGTATTGTAAAAAGAGATTGAAGGGTTCATTTAATATAGACTACGAAAATATAGTATAAAGGTATACTACCTCTGTCATTTTTAGTAAAATACTATAGCTCTTTCTTTTTATTTATTTACAAAGTATATTATTTTACTAAAGATAATGGAGGGTCCTCCTTTAGAATTTCTTTTAGGTTCATATTAGAGGAATGCTAAATTGAAGGAATCCTTATTTTTCTCTGAACGTCTTCCTCTTGTCTCCTCAACCTCTTCTTGCTTTGGTGCCTTAGTTTCCAGGTTGTTTTCTCTTCCCATTCCACTTTCTCATGGTTTTCATTCTCTTGCAAATTCAATTTCAACCATCATTAGTTTGATCGATTGCAGCCCGTGAGTATTGAAGCAGTGAATTTGATTGTCCCTAGATGAAATTTAATTCAAAAAATAATAATGAAATCAAAAGAGTATGTTTTATCTCGTAATGATGGCTATTTGTTATCATATGCACTTCAAACACATGATAAGATTGGTTTTGCCGTCAAAAAAAGCTTAGTGGCACAGTTTGTCTGCTTGTCTTCCACTCATGTGTAATTTTCTGTATATATGTATATCAATGAAAACAATGATCATTTTTGGATTATTGTTTATCATGTTCATATCATGTCATGCCTCTACCAACTTCATCTCAAATCATATCTCTATCTTATCCTGACCATCAAATGAACCCTATAATAAATACAAAGGTAAAACTATTATCAATTCTGATTATTGCCACACAAATTGAATTCCAATTAGCCATTTTACAAGGAAACAATTGAGGTGTACTCTCCAATTTTTCAAATCAATCTATATATCATCATTGCATCATAAATGTATCTCTAATTAAACTTCATTGAAATCTATCAAAAAATTTTAAGCACAAGCATAAGTTTCTCACTTGAAGACAAAAAAGATGAAGTTTGGGAAAGAATTTGTGTCACAAATGGTGCCAGAATGGCAAGATGCATACATGAATTACCGCTCTCTCAAATCTATTCTAAAAGAGATGTCAAAGATCAAAAAGAAAAATAAATCAGAAGCACCAACGGCATCAACACCAAAAGGATCATTGAAGAAAAGGTTAACTCTCTATCGATCCTTTAGCGGTCTTAATCAAAAACAAAGAGGATCTTCAAATAAGAATGAGGATGAAGTAATACTTGTTCGTTCAGAACAAGGTTTAGCTTCAAAAGGGTTGTATCAAACCATGTTTTTAAAGCCTTCTGAAGATGGAGCAGAAAGAGATCTTGAGTTTTTCAAGAAACTTGATTTTGAGTTTAATAAAGTTAATGCATTTTATATGAAGATGGTGAAGGAAGTTGTTCATGAAGCTGATGAGTTAAGTGAACAAATGAATTTTCTTATTGCTTTTAGAATAAAGGTTGATAAGGCTGGGTTTGAAAATTTTGATAGCAATGAAATCTCATCTTCAACATCCTTTATGCATCATGAGGATGATGCTAAACATGGTAAGCCATTGTCATGTTCAGTTTTTTTTTTCTTTTTAAATCTATACAATAAGCATGCATCTTAAGAATTCTATGTAATTCATGATGTGATTCTGGAAAGTACAGACACCAAACACGACGCTGAGATTTGTATGGTTTTAAATTGTTTTCTCGGTTATGCTGCGAACCGTTATTCCTTTTTATTGCAGTATAATGTGGAAAAATGTGGCCGAGATAATCCAAATTCCGCTTGCAAGGGCATTGTGGAGACTTAAATATCCACAATATTGATGCCGCCTGGCGCAAACGCGGTACAGTGCTGCAATTTAAAATCTCGGTAATAATTTAAATGAAAGTGATTGAATGAAATCACATGTGTCAGTGTCGTATTGGTGTCATACATAGACATGCACTGGGTACATCACTCGTTAATATGAAGCGATATTTCATAAATGAATTATAATATTAGGTGTTTATTGAGGAGTTGTTGCAATCTAAGGGTTCTAATATCATTTTTCAAGGTCACTCACATCAACACATGGATGTAATTCATGAAGATGAGATGAGCAATGAAAGTCATTTTAATGATGAAAATGGAAATTATGTGTCACAAACCAATTCCAAGACTCCCACAGAGGGATTTAGACCAGCTTTTTTGGATATCCTTGATCATGTGAAGATCAATGTGAACGCACCAGATACTCCTGTATCAACCATAAAAGGGCTTCTCTTAAGTTCAAAATGTGACCAAACATTTAGCAAGAATGAACTCAGGAAAGCAGATGAGCAAATTAGCAAAGCCTTAAAGGCATTCTATAATAAGCTTAGACTTCTAAAAAGATACAGGTGACATGGCTTCTTCCTTCCCTTTTTAACTTATGACAGTTTGAATTGAATTATTTAAGTTTATCTACTAGTATAAGTCCTTGTGAGACTATTTAAGATTATCTTTTACAAGGCTAATCTTTATACTTGATTGGTGTGCAGCTTCTTAAATTTATTGGCAATCTCAAAAATCTTGAAGAAGTATGATAAGGTATCCTTTATGATTTGAATGATAATTTTTTTGGTTGCAATTTGTTTTATCTAACTAATAAACCGTTACAGGTCAGTTCAAGGAATGCAGCAAAAGATTACTTAAAGATGGTGGACAGTTCCTATGTTGGCAGCTCAGATGAGGTTATATTTTATGTAGCATCATACTCTCTTACTTTTTTCAATTAGTTAATCAAAATATTTGTTTCAACTCTAAAATGCTTCATACTCTATCATGTACTGTAAAAGGTTAATAGGCTCATGGAAAGGGTGGAACAAGCCTTCATTAAGCACTTTGCAAATGGGAATCATAGAAAAGGAATGAGAACATTGCGACCGACCGTGAAGAGGGAACTGCATCGGAAAACATTCTTATTAGGTAAGTGCATGAAAAATTGGTTAATTTTTGAATAATCTCATCTGTGGTTTTAAATCGCAATCACTTTATGCTGAGGTAAAATGTGGCCAATATGGTCAAAATTATTGTTGTGACGTTGTTGCAAAGACTTCAAAATCCATAGTATTGTTGTCGCAATTACGGTTGCGGAATGCAATTTAAAACCACGAGAAAATCATAAGGTGCATTTATTCAGTGATGCTAACTAAATTTAAATAAATTCAATCTGTCTCAATATTAGGCTTGGAAAGAATAAACTTTTTTTTTTTGGGTGTTTGGGGTTCGAACCTCAAATCTTGCATATAATATCCATTGTCCTTACCAACTGAGCTAAGCTCATGGGGACTGTAAAGAATAAACTATGTTAAAACTAAATATATTTCAAAGCTCTCAATAATTTACAACCACCGGTCCACTAATGTGTTTATACAGGCTAATGTAACTTAATGGGCAAGACTAATAAACTAATGGGCCCAATATAGATAACCACTAATAATAAGAATTATTACTAATAATAGTCAAAATAAATTATTTACAACACGGGATTATGGGCTATGCTAGTAGAAGATTTATCATCACAATAGAGCCTTGTTGGTTCATCAATCTTTATCCTCAAGTCTTCCAAGATGCTTCTCAGTCATAGTAATTCACATACCCCCTATGCCATTGTCTTGAACTCTACTTCAGCACTAGACCTGGGTGGATACCACACTTTGTTTTACTATTCTAAGTCACAATATTTCCACCTAGCAAAGTGCAATATCCTATAGTCGATCTACTATCCACATTTGATCCGTCATAGTCCGCATCAGTGTATGCTTCAAGTCCAACACTTCCATTCTGTTTGAACAAAATTCCTCTACCTGGGGTTCATATTGCACAATTCAAATTGTGGCTTGTAAATGAATCTCCTTTGGTTGGTACATGAATTGGCTGAATAAGCTTACAATAAAAGCAACATCAAGTCTAGTATGTGATAGGTATACAAGCTTGCCGACTAACCTTTAATACATTTCTTTATCAACTACAACATCTTCTTCATTTCCCAACTTCACATTTGGATCAATTGGTGTGCTTGCAGACTTGCATGATGTCTTGTCAGTCTCTTGTAGAAGATCAGTAATGTATTTGTCGAGATATGAAAATTCCTTTCTTGGAGTGAGCCACTTCAATTCCCAAAAAATACTTTAATTTTCCCAAGGTCATGATCTCAAACTCTTTGGCTAAGTGTTGGCCTAACAGTTTTGGCTCCTCTTCATCATCTCTTGTCACTATAATGTCAGCAACATGGTTACTCCCCCTGTCTTGGAGTGTTTGAGAAGTAAAGTATGGTCTCCTTGGCTTTGTTTGAAGCCCAAACCTACCGTAACTTTAGTGTATCTCCCAAACCATGAACGTGGTGATTGTTTTAGCTCATATAAAGCCTTGTTTAACTTGCACATGGTGTTGACAGTAGTATGTTCACCGTATCCAGGGGGTACATTCATGTAGATCTCTTCTTCAAGTTCTCCATGAAGGAAGACATTTTTCACATCAAATTGGAGCAAATGTATCTGAGTAATCTGCCCCATAATTCTGAGTGAATCATTTGGCTACCAATCTTGCCTTGTATCTCTCAATAGAACCACCAGCCTTGTACTTTACGGTGTATACCCATTTGCACCCTATAGGTTTCTTTCCATTTGGTAAAGGAACCAATTTCCAAGTATTGTTCTTATCAAGTGCCTTCCCATGTCCATGGCTTGTTTCCATTTTCTGTCAGACAATGCCTCAGATAAAAAGGTAGGTATAATGGTAGTGTTTAGGTTGGTTCTTATCAAGTGGCTCCATTTTTCATGTCCATGGCTCCATTTTCCATTTGTCAGACAATGCCTCAGATAAAAAGGTAGGTATAATGATAGATATGGTAAGTATTGTTCTTATCAAGTGCCTCCATTTTCCATGTCCATGGCTCCTTTTTTCCCCAATCTCTATCAGGTGGCTTTTCATTCCCCCACTCTCTACTAGGTGGCTTTCCATTCAATCTCCAGCATTTTTCACGAGTGTGGCGATATTTGTGACAAAAATTACCAAATAATTTTTTACCTTTCTTCTCCACATAGGTTCATTCCCCTTTCTTCTGGTCAACCATCACGATCGAGTTCTTCTCAACTTACATTGACGAGCTTTCCACAACAGGAGGGACTTCCAACATTAGCCCCCTTATACATTTTTTACTCCTCACTATATCCACTACCTCATTAATGCCAGGTACCGTCTTCTGACCTAGAATTTGCACTCTAACTTGGTCATATTTAGGGTTGAGTCCCACCAGAAAATCATAGACTATATCCTGGTCAATATACTCCTCGAGTGTTACTGTATCTTCTAAACATTTGGATTTTATAATCCTATACTGATCTAGCTCCATCCTGAAGGTTTTTAGGTGATTTTCATATTGTGTAACAGTTTTGTTTCCCTGTTTAGCACTCATTATTTTCACCTTTATATCATATATTTGGGCAGCATCTCTTTTAACGATTTCTAGATGTTCTTTGCGGTACCGAGAAACTTGCAATTGAGACTTATTTCTTTGGTCATTGAACTCAATAACCATCACATGATGGAAGAGTCTTCCTCATCCCACTTCTTGAACTTAAGACTTTTCTCTTTGGGAGGATCATCAGTTAAGTGTCCCGCCTTTCCTTTACCTTTAAAAGTGGTTTTCACAAGTTGAGACCACTTCAAATAATTCTTCTCATGTAATCTGTAAGATGAGGTTCTGGTTGGTAATTCTTAAGATTTGTAATCCCCTGTTTCGGTTTTGTTATTGATCCCTTTTTCATCATCAGAGCCAGCCATTGATTACAAAGAGCTAGCAAAAAAATAAAAATATGCGAGTTTCAAATGACCCACGAATCAAAGTGCTCAGTTTGAAAAGTGAACACCCAAAACAAAAAGAGAAAGCAACGATATACAATCTGGAAAAAACGACGTCAAACAGAAGTCCCTAGGGCGGCGCATGGTGATCACGCGCCGAAAGGGTTGTCGGACGGCGGATGCGTGTGTGGGAGCCGACTGAAGCTAAACTTCGGAGTTTGACCGGTTTTGGGCCGGCAATGACGTTGGTGATGGAGGTGCCGTTAAAATTGCGAAGGAAATAGGTGAAACCGGTTATTTTATGGCTGCATGAATAGTGATAGGATGGGTGTTGGGGCTGGTGTAAACTGAGATAGTGAAAAGTCTGCAATTAAGGCAGCAAAAAGGACCACAATTAAGGTGGCTAGGGTTTTAGGAAGAAAAAAAAAAAAGAACCGCAATGAAGGGACTAGGGTGTTTAGGGGGAAGAGAGGCCCTCATGAACGAGAGCTCGTGATACCATGTGAAATCTAAATATATTTTAAGGTTTTGAATAATTTACAACCACTGATGTGTTTATATAGGATAATGTAACTTAATGGGCAAGACTAATAAACTAATGGACCCAATACACATAACCACTACTAATAATAAGATTGACTACTAATAATAGTTAAAATAAATTATTTACAACAAAATATATTTCACTCTGACATTTGATCATTTGATTTCCCAGGACTATTAACTGGCTGCTCAATTGCTCTCATTGTAGCAGTAATTTTACTCGTACATGTAAGAAATATTATGTATAGTGAAGGTAGAACTCAATATATGGAGAACATATTTCCACTTTATAGGTAAGTTAGAAATGTTCGTTTGAATTATCATGCCATTACATGATGGTATTCATTCATATTTTCATACTTGTATGATAGAACTTACGAAGCACCGACACAAACACCAAACATGACACCAACACCAATAATAATTTGATTAAACAAACGAATTGAATGTAATTCATATGCATGTGTCAGACACCAAACACACCTTTAATAAAAAGTGAGGTCTGCACGTACAGACTAAATTTTATTTTACCATACACGCCTTCAAAATAAAGTATCGATTCTACATGATTAATGAACTTCAGTTTTACGCAGTCTCTTTGGATACATCGTCTTGCATATGATCATTTACTCTGTGAATGTATACTTCTGGAGGCGTTTTAAAATCAACTATCCATTTATATTTGGATTCAAGGAAGGAACAGAGTTACGCTATAGAGAAGTACTTCTTCTCAGCTCTGGCCTTGCAGTACTCACATTGAGTGCTGTTCTCTCAAACTTAGATATGGAGATGGATCAAAGAACAAAAAGTTTCTCAGCATTGACAGAATTAGTGCCTTTAGGCCTTGTCATTGTAAGTTGTAAAAGTATATCTATTTCATATTTTAATCATCTTCTGCTGTATTTTATCACTGATATACTTGAGGAAAGAAAAAGTATGCTATAAAGGGGTTGAACTCGTTTAATGAGCTTCAGTTAAGGTCTAATTATTTGGGAAAACCCGAGTTCGAATTCTGACCAGAACAATCCTTGATTAAACTTTACTTACCTTCCGACTGAACTCCGAAGTATCAGGGTTTATTTTCCCGAAGAATTCATGTATTAGCAGGGTCGGCCCAAGACCAAAGCAAGCGAAGCAAGAGCTTTAGCCCCCAAATTTTTGGGCCTTAAAAATAGGCCTCCAATTTAAATAATATATAGACTTGTTCCATGTCATTGACAGAAAGCGATCAACAGCACAATGGTAGAAGGCATCTTTTTGGTAGTTGTAGGTTACAAAATCAACAATCATGTCATTACAAAGTTCACTTTTTGACAGAAATGCTTCATTTATTATTGACAATATTCATTATACGTACTTTTTTTTTTGTTACAGTTCATTATACGTACTTAATAAGTCAAGATTCACTATAATTTTTTTATAATCATCATTATAATTTATAATTATTGTAATTCATCTTCATCATCATTATTGCCTCAAGAAATAAAATTAAATGACTCAACCAAAAAAAAAACTTTATTATTATTTTTAAAAGGCGTCATCTAAATTTTCGCTTTAGGCCTCAACATATGTTGGGCCGGCCCTGTGTATTAGTATATTGGTCTTTGTGTACAGAAAAAGTCTGTTTGGATCAACTTATCTGAGTATATCTGCTAGTATAAACACTTTTGACTTATTTCCATAAGATCTTTAGAATAGGTTAAAGAAACAACTTACAATATGAAAAACGGTTTGACTTTATTTTATCTTTTGTTATAGAAATAGTTATACAGTAGACTTGTTTGCTAATAAATTTGTATTATTACAGGCTGTGCTTCTCATAACATTTTGTCCCTTCAATATCATTTATAAATCAAGCCGCTTCTTCCTTATTAAATGTGCATTTCGTTCTATTTGTGCTCCTCTCTACAAGGTAAACAAAGTTAAAATTTCAAATATTTTCTCAAAACTTAATTGGAAGTACTAGTCTTGATTAATGCTTCTGTTTTCAGGTCCACTTTCCTGATAGTTTCTTGGCAGATCAGCTTACCAGCCAGGTTTTAAACTTCAAACTACACTAAATTTTAATATTAATCACTTGATGTATAACAATGTTTTAAAACCAGAAGGAACTCGTCGGTTTAACTGGTTGAACTAGGAAACAACTAGGTCGCTGGCTAGTTTAATTTCGATCAAACTGTAGTCAGGTTGAACCGGGTTGAATAAGTACAATCTTTCATCTGCGGCTCAAGTAGAGTTGGTTCGACTGGTTTTCATTACTTATCTATTACCGGCGTGCAGATCGACACTCCGTGCATGTCCGTCCGTCATTTTTTATGGCTCTAACGTGTGTAAATTATAAGCAATATATTTTATAAACTTGATTTTTATTAAAATTATGTATATATATTTGTCAAAAATAAATAAATTACATGTATAGATTTTTTTTGACAAAAAATTACATGTATAGATGTTTGTGACCTTTGAATATAGTAACAAATTGTCCCGTGAGCATAGCTTAATTGGTAGGACAATGCATTATTATATGCAGAGGTCGGGGTTCGAACCCCGGACACCCCACTTATTCACCTTGTAAGATGAATTCTAGCCACTAGGCTACCTGACCAAAAAAAAATAATATAGTAACAAACTATGTTTATCTTTTACCAACAATATAACAAATATAATAAAAACTTCTTATATTTTTCAATAATATAATGTTCTCAAATTTGATGTATATATCCTATCAAAAAAAAAATATTCTTTTAAGCCAACACCATCCTTTACTTTTGTGTTTAGGTGCAAGCATTTAGAAGTTTGGAATTCTATGTTTGCCACTTTTTCTGGGGGGATTTCAAGACCAGATCAAACAAGTGCATTGAAAGTGAAATATATAAAACATTTTATTTAATTGTAGCTATTATTCCATTTTGGATCCGTTTTCTTCAGGTATGCATCTTCCAATTTCATTTTGTATCCATGAAGAAAAAAAATAGACATGGAAATAAGAAATGTGATTTTTATAACACAAAATTTCACCTTCATAATAATAAATAAGTTTTCTTTATTATTTGAAGTGTCTTCGAAGACTTATTGAAGATAAAGATAAAATGCATGCACTCAATGGACTAAAATATACCTCAACAGTAGTTGCACTTGCAATGAGGACTACCAATGAGTTTCGCAAAGGAATGGTTTGGAAAATTCTTGCTGCAAGTTCTTCAAGTGTTGCAACAGCTTTCAATACTTATTGGGATATTGTCAATGATTGGGGTTTGTTAAGAAAGCACTCAAGAAATCCATGGTTAAGAGATAAACTCTCTCTGCAAGACAAAAATTTATATTTTGTTGCTATGGTAAGTTTTTATTTTATTGCAAATATGTGTGTTCTCTTCATTATTTAATTTTTATGGGCAAATATTTCAATATTATTTATTAGGCTTAAATGTAATTTTGGTTCTCTTAATTTAACTGAAATGTGATTTCAATCACCTATTTCTAGATCCGGGATTTTAGTCCCTCAATTTCTAAGCCCAACCAACATCCCGTTACAACATTTGTTTTACGGGTGCGTCTATCAAAATGTAAACATGCATGTTTCAATGGAATACATTGTTTGAAGTCTAAATCAGGATTATAAAAATAAAATAAAAAAATCATCAAATGTAATTCCGCGACATAAAAGATAAGCCTAAAATTGGATTGTGTGAAGAAAAAACCCTAAAACTTGTGAAACATGATACTAAAAGCCTGGATTTAGATATGGTAGGAGTAAAATTGTGTTTAAGTTTGAATATTAGTTATTTTTTGAAACCGTTTTTAAGTTTAAATAGAGGGAGAGTAAAAGTGCATCAAAGCCTAAATGTTATATTAGTATTTTGTTTTGAACCCTAATCCTTTGGTGTTGTGATTAATGATTATGATTGAATGGTTTTTTAGGTGATGAATGTTATACTTAGGCTTGCTTGGATGCAATCTGTTTTAGGCATTAAGGAAGCTCCATTCCTTCATAGAACAGCTTTGACTGCTCTTGTAGCTTGCTTGGAGATCATTCGCCGCGGCATGTGGAATTTTTTTAGGTATTTTTTGAACTTATTCAATATCCTTTCTAGAATTTCAATTGGCCAAACTCCGTGATCAATTCCTTGTTTTCTTGTGTTTTATTTTATATGCTATCTTTAAAACTAAATTTGTTATTCTAATAGTATCATATGATTGTTCTCGTATATTAAATATGAGTCTTGATAGTCTGATTACAATGTTCCTCTCGTTTTGCTCGCACAATGAATAAATTTCAATTTACCTCATAAAAAATCCTTCGGTGTTAAATGAATTTATCATACTTCTATAAAAATTAGGTTTAATAACAAATGTTTAAGGTTTTGAAGAATTGATCTCTAAATTTTACTTCGTGTTAAATGAAGTATTTTGAGCTATTTTCTTTGTTAAGAGTTTAATAACTGAATGAATCATCTATCTCCATGGCTGACGCACGCAGAACGGAAGGAAGAATTAGCAAGCACTAAACCTAAAAGATAAACAGATAAGTTGCAAGTGATAAACCTTTCAAAAAGAGGTTTCCAGAATCCACCATAATTGAGAAAAAGTTCTCGATATTTTATTGAATGAAAAACTGTCTCTTACGCTACGAAAGTTTAGTTTAAATAGTAGAGAAATAACAAACCTTAATGGGCCGAAAATAACAAACTGATAACAAAACAGATCAATAATAAAATTGGGCCGAAATAATAAATTACTATAAAAAAAAAATACTACGAAAATCCTCCTACATCAATGGCAAAAATGAATCCTCCCAATTTAGGAAAAATAAATAAATTGCTTTAAATTTTTACTTAATCAATTCCAAGTAAGTGATATTTATGACAAGTAAAGAACAACTTATAGCATCCGCGTGAACTTAACTCATTTGGTAGGGATGTTGCATATTATATGCAGGGGCCGGAGTTTGAACTCAAGATACTCCACTTCTCCACATTTAAAAATGTGTGAGCTCTAGCCACTAGGATACTTGAGGGTCGGGGTTTGAACCCCAGATACCCCACTTCTCCACATTTAAAAATGTGTGAGTTCTACTTAGTAGGATACTTAACCAAACAGATCTTAAAGAGGCTCTAATATCATCTTAGAAATCATGGTTGGATCTAACACAACCCCACAAAACCAATTTGTGAGTTAAGGATTGCCCTCACTTATAAACACATTGTCAAATCATCACTTATCCAACGTGGGACTCTTCACAGAAAATTTATGACAACCAGTTTAACTGTATAAACATTTTTTTTTTAGGGGAACTGTATAAACATATGTTATAAGTAAGTTTTCAATTCATGGAATTATTATTGTTGAAGTGTCTCAAAATCTATTACATGTCTGCTATACTCTTTTACATTCTGTTATTATAGTTTCTTGCAGCATTCTGTTATAGTCTGATATACTCTTTTACATTGATTACTGGAAATAATTATTGCTACAATTGGTTAATATTAAATATTAGGACTTGATTTTTTTACTTGAACAGGTTGGAGAATGAGCATTTTAACAATGTTGGAAACTATAGAGCTTTCAAGTCAGTACCTCTTCCTTTCAATTATCAAGTTGATGATGATGAAGACAGCTCAGATACATAGACAAACATATATAGATTCAAGAATTGAGTAAAATAGGGTGTTTGTGAAGAAATTAAATAGGCAAATTTGTTAGTAATTACAATTGTTCATAACTAATTACAGGCAAATTAGTTTTAAAAAGATAAACTTTATAGGCAAATTAGTCCTTTATGTAGTCCCTAATCGTAAAAGTTTACCTAGAGACTATTTATTAATTCGTAATAATCAAAAACTCATGTGTGATACGTACAACTTTGTGTACAAATTTGCCATTTGAATCTAATTTCTATGCAAAAAAAACAAACTTTTTTGAGGTGATGTAAAAAACAAACTTGTCAGTTGTCATTTTTCTAGCATCAAGATCGAAACGGGACGAAAAACATAACATGAAAACAACAAAAGAAAATTTTGAAGAATGTGAAAGTTTCCAAATGTTATGAAGGTCGGCCGAATAGGACTGTCACTGTCACTGAAGTAAGGGTTTTAGATCCCTAAATTTTTTAAGGTAAATACTACCTATTAAAATTCGTACATTCAACTTTTTAAACGTTAAAATATTATGTTTTTCAATGCAAAATTGTTCTTCTTAGGTTCATTAGCATGACCCATTTTTAAAACTTCATATTAGACCCCAGATTTTTTTTTGCTTTAGATATATTTTTATGTCAATTTGTTTAAATATTTTTGCGTTTAACTAATTGGTGGGTAGTCAAATTCTTTAAAGGTTGCTATTTTATTGGTTATTGTATCTAAATTCTTTTTTTATTCGGATTTCTATTAATATTGTGTTAGTTGATGGAAATATACTAAGACAAGTTTTGTGCAACCAAAATTATTCAAAAGTAATTTATATTTGTGTTAAAATTTAATATAACATTGCTATTTCAAGGTTTAACAATTTCTATGTAATGTGTATATTAAATATTATTCTCAGCATATCTTGTTAAGGTCCCAGACACTTTTCTCGTGTAATGGCTGAGCATTTTTCCTATGGCAAAAAATCTAAATAGACCTTCGAACTTAATGCCCAAGTCTATATTCAAATCAAACATTCTTTTAAAATCTTTATCTCTCCCAAAACTAAACATGTAACTCATATTAAACAAACAATTACATTATCATCTTCTTTCAATCTAATGGAATTTGGCAATAAAGATAAAATGGTTAGTTTTTATTACTATAAAGAAGCTCGAAACACAAAACTATTTTAGGTGTGTAGAATGTAAGATCCTGATATTTTATCATATTTTTATTCTAAATTATATTATCTTTATTTGACTTTAAAATAATTTACCTTTGTGATTTATTGAGTGATAGTATTATTTTTTGTTTTTCTTTCAAATTATATAGACAAAATTCATTATACTAATTATTAAATAGTGTACCCTATAACTATCTATTCCTACTATTATGGTAAAGAAAAATGACTTGGTCTTCATTCAATTGCTTTATGTACTAGTAGTTACCATATTATAGCATCACTTCAGTAGGGTTGCCTTTCATTATTTTCTATGTGTGCACGTGTAGCAAGTCATCCCCATCTTTATCTCATGGTACTATTAAATTAATTAAGTATAATCACCAGCCCAATATTATAGAACAAGAAATGGGACACATATAGGGTAGGATAGCTAGTGCAAAGAAAAAGGAATCTCTATAAGAAAAAAGACAAAACTTAGATACAATTTATGGGTGTTTTTTTTGTATGGTTCTTAGCTAAAAATATAACATTTTTTGGAGATAACAAACTTTGAGAGAATATTACGGATTTAAGGAAATCAGTGTGAATTTAGTTAAAAACCATACGAAAAGCAAGGAATTGTACCTAAGTTTTTTCCTAAGAAAAATACACTCCTATTCCTTACATATAGTGCCACTCATCTAGGAAGGGAGTTAGTGGGAGGTTATTTCACTATTAATAACAATCAGTTATCTTTTTTGTTCTATTCATTCACCTCATCGTACACTTAGAAAAATAGGGAAAAAATTTGAGAAAGAGAACCGCAGAGGGAGTCTCGAAAGAGAAAGAAAAGGGAACTAAGGACCAACAATTAGACTTCATACAAGTAAGACTTTCTTCACTCTTGCTATCATTTCTCATTAATACTTATTGTTAGAGAGTTCAACCCTTTTATGCCCTTGACACCTTTTAGTGTAGTTTATGTAAAAACTTTGAATTGTTAAGGCCATAGTCAAGTTCGAGTTTTTGCTTTGTTCTAAAAGTATTTTCAAATTTTAGTAACTACTGTTGTTGCATTTACTTATTGTTCTTTCATTTACTTATGGAATTCATTCTCTATTTCGTGTCATTTACGTCTATATGAATTTAACAATCGAGTACAAATGGACTGATGTTTTACTAATCTTCATTAAGTTAAAAGTGTTTTTTTTTTTTTGAAATAGTAGTCAAACATTTTTTAAGTGTAAAAGGAACATTGATGTGAACTTTTTGCATATAAGAGAGCATGATTGCAATTTGTGTTGTTATAGCCTTCATTTAAGTTTCGGGAAGAAAACAAAATTTATCATAAGTTTGAATTAGAGGACTATTTTCTGTTTGCCCCTTTTTAATTAGTCTATATTGGTTTTCCTACATTTGAAATTGTAAAGGCTAACATGGGAGTTCTAGGTTCCCCTTACGGTGGGGAATTGAATGACACTAGTGTTCACAAATTTATAGTCTTATTGAAGTTATTAGATTATTAATGTTTTTAAAGTAAAATCTTGTTTGAGCACCGAAAAGAAAATGAGTGATGATTATGTATTAAGGTAAAATTCCATTTATATTAAATAAAAACAATAGAACACGGTCATGAATTTTTAATAGATACTATGTCATAGTATTAATTTTAGAAGTTAGAATTTGCTACATAGTTTACATTAATGTCTATGTTGCTACTATCTTTAATATTTGTACTCTTCAAACAGCTCATACCGTAACCAAACTCAAGGCTTGAAAAAGAATTAGGAGTGAGTAGAATTTGAAAGTAAGTTAGTGAATTTTGATTTGTGAAGATATAGAGGTGGTGGAGCGAAGACCGTTGATTGAAATCTTAAGATCAACTATTGTTAAGGTAAGGGAAAAGGCGCTCCATTTTTTCATTTTATGTGTATTTATTTGTTTGTTGTTAAAATGATAAGGCTTTGAACATGTTTATGTGCTGTTCTGTGTGGATGTAGTTTATTGACCTTTTACTTTGTATTGTTTAGTTGTGACTATACTAATGCATGCTTGAACTTCTGTCTTGCATATTTTTGTGGTCTGGAGTTAAGATTGGTGTAATCCGTGTCTCTAGCAGGTGGTTAAGACAATGATTAATTTAGTTAGATACTCATTGTGAGTGATCTATTTTGTGGAATTAATAACCAGGTGTCGCATGCATACATTCATTGTCGCGTGGTGCCCATAATTGGTTGGGACCCGAAGTCTTGAGTGCCCATAATTGGTTGGAGCTTGTCGTTTCCTTTTGAATGCTCATAATTGGTTGAGGCTCACTGTTTTCTTTTGGTACCCATAATTGGTTGGGACCCGTAGGGTATGTGGTGTCCATAATTGGTTGGAGCCACGGTGGAGTGTTCATAATTGATTGAAGCCCACAAATATCTACGAAGAATTTTGTTGCCCTATAAGGGAGGAGATATCCGGATCATTTGTCGTCGCATATAGATCAATCTTTAGGGTGTCGTTCATTTGTCGAGTCCATTGGTGTTTTGGGTGTTGACACTTTGTGTACTTTATATTAATATTTGTATTATTTGCATGCGTTAAAATACATGTTAAATATATGTAGAACTTGTATATTTGTTGTTGTTTGGGAGTTGACCCTTTTTCCGTATTTGAAATCAGATAACAATCATGACTTATAGATTGAGGCTCTGAGATAGGTAGATTTTTGGTGCGACTTGGCGAGATTTTATCACAAGCGTCCAAAGTTCTGACAAGCTAGGGTGTGTCTTTGGGTAGTGAAAGGTCTAGAGCCTTGCTCTCAAGAATTTTATATGTGAATGTAAAACCATACTGATTTGCTATTTTGAAAGTTCAAAGAGAAACTATGTATTTTTTTTATTTTAAGTCAGGGAGTTTTAGGTTATTGTTATTATTTAAAGAAAATATGACCCATTTTTGCTATGAATTACCTAAGTTAATGTCTCAAAAATTTGGGTCGTTACACATAACATTATCATGTCTTACTTATTAAAGAGGTTTACCTTATGATGAACTTAAACACAGATTGAAAATAGAGAAGAACTAAATGAAAACATAATTGCAATAATTAATAGAAGTGTTTAGAGTTTACAAAGGAAGATTACAATCCGTGAAAGATAGGAGTGGGCTTTTTGTATTATTCACTCAAAATGATCTTAAAACTCTAACTAAGAACTAGCACTTGTGCTCATCAATGAAGGAGATGAGATGGTAAGAGAACTCGTGTTCATCAATGATAGGAGTGGTAATTTAAATTTAATATCACACTATGGAAATTTAAATTTTTGCATACAACTTATAAATTAGTGCCCAAATTGTAATTTCGTCCTGGGGCACCAAATTCGCAATAAACAGGTCTGAGTGCATATGATCACTAGGCATTTCAAAATAAACAGTTATAAGTTTCAGTAACAAACAAGCGCCACAGTTCCAGATCTAAATTGGGATATTAGGATGATAAAATGAAAATAAAATAAAAAACATGTTTTTCCTAGGAGCACACAGTATTACAGGTTCATGTTGGCAATAATTAACTCCAAGTGAAAAATCTCCACCTCCTCATTTGAAATCCTCACTTTTGCTTAATGTTTTCTCCATTTGATTCACCACTTGATTGTCTCTACAAGAAGCCAATTAAGCATTAGGATGCATAATTGAAAGATATAAATCATATGATTCCACAATGCAAAAGTTAAGAATAACACATGTAACTGCAACTTCAAGTGATTTTGATGGAAGGTATAAAGACAGGACAAGATAAAAATGTATAGAACTTCAAAGTCAAATTAGACTTCTAGAAAAAATAAATTTGCTACCTTGAAATGAATATTATACATAGCAGATGCTAGTACATTATCTCCAACAATCGTCCTCAAATTTGACACGAAATCATCACGGGAAATCTTTTTTGACTGCACAAACGTGACATGATACATTAGTGATATTTTGTTATTTAATAAATAGGCATCGATTGGATTTTTAGATATCATTTACATGCCATAAACAATGCATAATGGGCATCGACAAGAAACATAATATGGGAAGGAACCATTTTTCTCATGGAAGATAAAAGAATGGAAAAACGAAGCCAAGGGGAACTCAGAGCTCTTATGGTGGTAGCAGTGACAGTGGTAGCTTTTTCCTGAGGTATTTCACGAACCAAAATTGTATTAATAAAGGTAATAAAGAAAAACATTATAGGATTAAAAACCAAAAGATGAATCTCAGAAGAGGAAAGCCCCAAAATGTAGCAGATAAATATATTAAAAAAATCAAATAATATAGTGGGAAGTTATACACTAGAGAAAGAATTCGTAGATTTTAAAAACAGTAAAAAAAATGGAATTAACATTTCATTTTACATAGAAAACTATGAAAACATAAGAACCAAAACTCATGAAAAAGCTTACAGTGTCCACTATAGAATTCACAGAGCTATTTTTCTTACTCTCATTTGAACAAACATTTCTTGTAAAAACAAAAATTGTCATGTGTCGTGATCAAGAAGAATTTTTCGTTGTTGAAAGATATATCAATCACATAGCGTAGTAGCATAAATAAATGATTGTTTCGTCATATTAAAGTGAAGCGATTAATATGTTGAAAATAATTACATATTAATTGTCTTGTCGATGATTAATTCTTTCATGCTCTAGTGATAATTATGTCATTCTAAAACATAAAGCATTTTTTATACAAAAACATATATCTAACACGAACACGCGAGGTAAAAAAATTGTTAAAGGAACACAACATCACCTTCAACAACCAAAGGGGCCTTGAATCTGACAACAAATTCTGGATAGATATGTGTGTTCATATTCATGTTCCAAACCACATAGTACTTTGGGAATTGAATGTCATTCACCCCGTTATCATATTCGCAACCACTTGGACGAAGTTGATCACTACCAGGACGAAGAAGCTCTATGTTCCCCATTATGACACGACATAGAACCAAATGTTTAATTTCTTTTCCATCAACATCACAATAAAGTGAACTGTAAACATGGAAAAACTAAATCATCTGAGAATTCAAACAGAATAATCTAAAATGACATGTCTAATAATAAGGATAATAATAATGTAAACTTTCAATTTTGATCATATGATAACAAACCATAGATAAGGGTAGGTAACAGCTGCAAGATGAACACCAAATCCATATTTTCATTTGGATGGAGACAGTTCATAATGACCAACTCCATATTTCATCATTATTGACAATTCCTCTTTAGAACAAGCAAGCCATGCATAGCGAACATTAGCATCCTCCCTAGCTCCTTTTGTGATATCAGCTTGCTTCTGGAATAAATCAAGTCGTCTTTGCATTAACCTACCTGAGCTACGGTAAATCTCAATTATGTGAGACTCTGTAATGCCCAAAGCAGTCATTCCTGTAAGAAACAACTTTTGTGCAGAATTCACATCCAATTTTCCATATCCAGATTCAGTATAATCGTCTAAATCTATGTTTAGATCTTGCTTAAAATCTATACCAACTTTTCCACCTCCCATTTTGTTAGTGATGTTATGACCATCAGCTTTTACATCATCAGTTGCATCTTCAGTGT
>Ga0315915_1002995_pt1 | contig 21507 bp, 10 predicted proteins | sample MpolbnodulesMG_FD_207738 | JGI IMG/M metagenome (GOLD analysis project Ga0315915, IMG submission 207738) | Medicago polymorpha root nodule microbial communities from Los Angeles, California, United States - branched nodules | ecosystem: Host-associated > Plants > Roots > Nodule | place: USA... | reverse complement strand
TTATGCAACCATAATATCCATTTTTTGTCATGTCATCCCAATTTTACCTTTAATGTTTTTGTCGTGTCATCTCAATTTTGCCTTCACTCTTATGGACTCCAGTTTATTCGTTACATATTCATTCCAATTTTTTTCCGTTACACATTGATTATTAGTATCATATATTCTGTTACATGTTAATTAGCATCGATTGTCATTACATGATTGCTTAACAACTATAACTTGTTACCTTTGTTGTTAAAACTCAATTCATGTTTAGTTATTTGAAGAAAGGAATCGATGGAATTGGTATTTCCAGGTTCAGCTATTCTTAATCATCTTCTCACTTATGTGTATTTGTTGGATTCATCCATCAATAGATGAACAAGAGTTGTTTGTTTGATTCTTTGATTATACTTGATCATGTGAGTCCTTCAAAGTGTTCACACTTTCATTTATTTTGATGGTGTCTTTTAAATGTGTGTTTCATTTTTTTGTGCCTTTTTCTTAATCACAGTGGTCTTGAAGAAATCGGCACATCATACTCTGTCAAGTTATTCTTATATTGAGCATCTCTACCAGGTTATTCTTATGAAGAATATCATTATGGTTTTGTGGTGTTTGTTTTCTAACTATTGCATTTTTATTTTTATTTTGCATGTGATTTTTCAAGGCAAACCTCATAACAATCTCTAATATGTTTTGGGATAAAACTAGCTTTTAGAAGTTTTTATTTTGACTTAATATGGTCTTTCTTATTCCAATTTATATTCCTTTTTTAAATTCATTAATTGATAGGTTTAATCATTGCTCATGTCAAAATAATAATAGTTATGTTTAGTGACAACTAAATATTAACGGTAAACTTATCGATCTTTAATATTGTTGCGTAACTTGCCCCTCGATACAACTCTATCAATATCCTCCAGCAACAACTCATGTGAAACCTGCAAAATAATAAACCATTATATAACCTTAGGTGCGACCATGTCACCGTCCTTAAGGATTTATCTATATACTATCCATATCATAAGCGCAAATCCTCATATACAACATGCTCTTCTCGAGTATAAATCATATACGAGGTTACAGAACAACCCTATCTCAGGAAGATGTTACAAGGAAAAACAAAAAATATGAGAAGAAAAGTAGAAGAGAAGGTTTTCACATTCTCATGAAAGTGGTATATTTTTTAGGGTTAATAGGTCTTTACCCCCCTATAATATAAGTCATTTTTGGTTTTCCCCCCTGTAAAAGATTTTTTTTGATTTACCCTCCTGTAAAATATTTTTGTTTTGATTTACCCTCCTAATAGGCCAAACAAAAACCAATTTTTCTTTTTTTCAAAAAATTTTTCGTTTTTGTTTGGCCTATTAGGGGGGTAAATCAAAACAAAAATATTTTACAGGGGGGTAAATAAATAAATAAAAATTACAGGGGGGATAACCGGAAATGACCTATATTACAGGGGGGTAAAGACCTATTAACCCTATTTTTTATATTAAATAGTGTGCTTCTGATAGAGTTTTGGTGAATAAAAACTATGGAAGGACCGTAAAGGTTAAAGTTTTTACATATCAACATGTGGTCAAATAATAGTGAAGAAGGCTTATTTGTAAGGTTGATTATAGGATGAGGGACCAACTAAGCCCCTCAACATCACTACTATAGAAAGGGGTTGTCACATCGACTGAAAAATACTTTTTGCGTCCAATGTAACTAAAGATGATGTGGTATGACCATTGCTTTTCACATCGGGTATGTACCCGGTGTGATATATGATTTTCCACAATGGGTAACCTCACACCGATGTGACAATTCTTTTTTAGAGGTAAAAGTCATTTTTAAATCATTGCTCATATATTTAACTAAATGTAGATGTTTATCCCTTCAGTTATTTTGTCCATCGATGTGAAAGCCCTGTTGTGAAGTGAATATTTTCTAGTAGTGATATACCATGTATCACAACCATTAAATCACGTCTTTCATCCACCACCACTATCCCTACAATCTCTACCATCACCACTACGATTTAAAAAATTTACGTTTTTTTGCAAAACGAAATTACCCTAAATTAGTATTCATAGACATCAAACAACAACCCATTAAATGTTGGACTAACCCTTGCTAAATTGTAAAGCTACTAACACATACATCAATTGAAATGAAATTTTCTTTTGCCTTTTCCAAAAGTCTCATCAACAATTTAACTTTATTTCCAGCACAATCTTAGACCCAACGAACATAAACATTGAGAAACTCATTCTATTTAGAACTAAGAAAGGAATTAATGGGTAAACTTTTTTTTGCCTAGAGATGGGTATTTGATTTGGCATCTGCATTTATATATGCTTTCAACACGGGGTGAATGGTAGTGACGATACGTATAATGGTGGTGGTGGTGGTGATGAAGAAGAGGTGTGATACTCAAAACAAAGTAAGAGAGAAGAAAAAGTTCCACTTGGTGTGGTGAATGGTAAAATTTGTGAACTCATTTGATCTGATGGTTGCGATACATGGTTTATGGTGAGGGACTTAGTTGAAATAAAATAAAACTTTAAAATTTACATCATGTTTTATGATTGGATGAATTTCAATCGTTATTCGATTTGATGCAAAATTAGTAACACAAATATAAAAAATGTAAGATGTTGTCAGTTTAAACCTTTAGATAAACAATGTTTTTTAAACTCAGTTCACTTTCAATGTTCTAAATGTCACTATATATTTAGGGAATTGATACTTAAAACATATAAATACACCATCGACCACGGCCAAAGAAGGAGGGAGGAGGGAATGTACCACCTTGCAAGTACCTAGAATCCAGCACTAGCTCAGAGTTCGTTGATGTCGTTTTCCTCGTTTTTGCGTCTTGACCATCGTCTTTGGTAGAATTCAACAATCTACCTAGATAGTGTAAACAAGTTAGCATTTACGTAGAATCCTAGCTTATTAACCACCCATTCACATTCATTGAGCAACCCACGATCCAAATAAAAGCTTAAAAAATGAAGTTTCATGGAAAATAATTATGGCTTGACCTAGAGCAATGTAGGGTTGAAATTGTTGAATCAAATTGGCGAATATGAGATTATAGATGCAATAAAGGCACCCTTTTCAGGACGATAATCTTTCGGTTTAGTACATGTAGTCCTATAAATACAATTCATACATAAATTGGTTCAATTCAAAACAAAACCAAAGAGAAACTAACATAAGGAATTAGATAATGAGTAAATAAACAATTACCCTCCTAAAATTGTAAGTTTCGTCAATTACCCCCTAACATTAACAAAACTTCAATTACACCCCTGAAATTGTACAATGTTAATCAATTTACCCCCTCCGTCAAATTCTTTTGTTAGTCAACATGGCGTTTTGCAAATACCCCCTAAAATTTTGCACTTATATTGAAAAATGCCCCCGAACTTAAATTTATTTATTTTTTCTTATTCTTGACTCAAAAGATATTAAAGGCAAACAATATTCAATATATCCTTGCACCAAAGTTTAACTTCTAGCAAATGAGATGACATAGTCCTATATTATGAAGGCCAACATAGACAGACACGAATCATGATTGATGCATATATATACTTGTAGACCAATACTAGTATTCCCTGCAAAAACAAATAAACATTTTGAATATTAAACTTGAGATTAATCCGTCAGATTCTAAAAACTCAATTCTTGAATTAACATCTGTAGCAAATCTAAGAATTGTGTTACCAAACTGCATCAAAGAAAACTTGTTTATTGTGAAAGTAGTATTGGTTCACTACGAAATTTACACATTATGAACATGCTGGAAGGATTCCAAAAGCATACATTTCAGATTACGGTTAAAGTTGAGATTTTATGTAAGTCATAACTCAAAAAATGCTAAAATTGTTACGCCGAATAAATTGATTCAAAATGAATGTTATTTTCAATTTTCAATATGTAGAGAACTATTAGCAACATACTGTTCAAAAATAACATTTTCTTTTGTCAAAAAAATAAATATAATAATAATATTTTCTTCTCAACACACTCTAATTTTTTAAAATTCAAATGAGTTCCATTAAATCATGTACGCTCAACATAAGTTTAGTGAGACATTTTTTAAGCAAAAATTAGAGTGAAAATGCATCACATAGTAAGACAGCTATCTCAATCATGTTGAGACCTTCAATCCTCTTATTGTTTGTAATACATACATAAAATATATAAACATTTAAAGAAGAATAATTATTTTATAATAGTATAAGTTAATAGTTATAGAGCTCGTAAGTTTTGTTACTACTATGTTCACAAAAATGTTTTTATTTTATTTTATGTATTTATGTATAAAGAAGAAAAACAAAGAAGAAAATAATGTTTTTCGTCTAACTTAAAAGTGGTAAATGATGTAATTTGTAATCTATCCATAAAATAATATAATATTACAAAATTTTATGTGATTATTAATATATAAAACAACTATATGATAGACAAAATATGCATAACACATAGACGTAACAGGGGTTAAAATTTACACTCATTTTGTATTTCTATCATATATATAACATTTATTCTCAAACGACATTCATGATTCAAATAGTCAAATTTAATATATGAAAAAGAAAGAGATATACATTCTTTATAAAACATAGTCAAATTTAATATATGAAAAAGAAAGAGATATACATTCTTTATAAAACATATTGGTGGTTCGTATATTTAGTTTATGCACGACTCTCATATTTCTATGCAATACATGAAGAATGACAATGATATATATTATTTGTAGGATATATTGGTGGTTCGCACATCTTTTTGGTCAAGTTGTCTGTGATTAAAATACATGAATCTAAAAGTCATGTTTAATTCATGAGAATGAGATAAACTCAACTGTGTGTGACTTATCTAATATTTTTAAGATTTATTTTTTAATTTTAAATTAATGATATATTAATTGTCTTTTTATCTTTTATTTAATTAAAAACACATGCATTCACCAAGGTATATGGTAGATTTCTAAAACATTTCTCTTTTTAATTCGTTCCATATCAACAAAAATAATTAATTTAGTTGTTTAACGGGACTAATGCTTGCTTGGTTTGATAAAATAGTTGGTTGTCTTATCTTTTGTTGTTTATTGAGATGTTTCTTATAAATATGTATATTACATGGCGAAGTATGTTTCTTTATTTTGACTGGTTGTACATGTAGTTCTAATAATATTATTATACATTAATGAACTTGCTTTTATTTTTATTTCATTTTTGTAAATTTACCACTTAAATTTTTTGAAAAAGTTCTAATAATATGATTAAGAGAGAGGCACCATTATTTTAGATCATACATGGCATCAAATATCTCAAGATTGACATTTTTGCAACACCCTCATAAGTATCAAATGAGCATTATTTTACCTATATAAATCATGACACTTAACATCTTACTTTGCAATAAACACTATGTAAACCCAAATTGTTGTAAATATTATAAAACCAAGTTATTATTAGTATTCCTTGTACTTTTGCTACTTTTACCTACAAAAATTGTATTAATTAGAACAGCAGGCATGGAACCGGAAAAAAAAATAAAAATTAGGGCATTCGCTCAGCAAGTTAAACAACTCACGTTAGAGACAAAAGGCCTAAAACAAGGGAAAATCTCCCAGTGAAGCATATGGTTCATTTAACGAGATATAGCCGTTTAAATCCCACTTAGATGAGCTAGTAGTTTGCCAAATGAAGAATATGACTCAACTGGCGAGCATTGGTGTTTGAAGCCTCACTTGGCAAACCTCCATTGGAGCATAAATGATTGTCCTCCCAACGAACAAGACACTCGCTTGACGAAGGATCAAGGGCATAACCTATAAATAGAGGCTTGTAGCCTTATTTTATTCATTCACTCAATAAGGAATACTTATAGAGAGAGAGAGAGAGAGTGAGTGAGAGAGAGAGAGAGAGCAGGAGAGAAATAATGCATATATGAGGTGGGAAAGTCGAAGGCTTGTAGATTAAGCCGATTGATGCAACATCTCGTCATCCTCTCATATGTCTTCTATGTTACAAATTATGTGTAGCTAATTTATGTCAATGATGGAATTAAGTGTAATTGGATAGAAATATAATGTAAATACTTGGTTTAGCTGACTATAAATAAATTATATTTCATTATATTAGTGTCTTTATTTATACTATTAGCTATTAATGCTTCTTAGACGTGCAATTCGAGATTGATCTTTTGACTTTGGGAGTGATATACATTGACTTCCATTGTAAGGGACATGCGTAAATGAACTTGTAGAATCTAGTTGTGAGACATCAGTATAGGTTTACAATCACATACAATTGAAACGCAATGTCTCTCTTTTAACTAACTGAGTGAGACATTGGATGTTAGAGACTAGAGTGTGTTGGTTGAAATGACGATAACAATCCGGATTTAGAGGGAGTGAATAGATTCCCTCTTAAAAACTTTGTGCTTAAACATGGTTTGAAACACTTTTTGCGTATTCTCTTGACTATTGGAAATGATACAATTGCAATAAGGATAAACTAAGTAAATATGATATTATACTGGTTCAATGTTGAACGAGAGATTCACAATTGAATTATTATAGATTAATCAAACTTAATACACAAATCAATTACAATGTCAATCTCAAATTAAACCTAAACTTAAAAAAATGAATATGCCCAAAGAAAACCATAAGATTTGATCTATGATGAAACTACAAACAAAGTAATTTCAAATACAAGGAGTGATTGAATTGTCAAATTAGTTCTCAAAATGATCATAGAAAGTTATGTTTGAAAACAATCAAATACTTGTAGAAATCGAAGAGCGAGAAGAAGAAAACACCAGCGTTTATAATGGTTCCCCTAATCGCCATCGTTATGGGTTACATCCAATTTTTGTAGAAGAATTTCTAGCTCTTCCACTATTATGTTGTTGAAAGAGGAATGCTAGCAACACACATTTTTCAACACACTCTCCTTGATTGGTTACAATACCTAGGTCCCACCAAATCATGTGGCTCCCATATAAACTTGGTGGGTCACATGTGAATTTTAACCAATTAAAGAGAGTATGTGTTAAAATGTGTGTTCCTAGCATTTCTCTTGTTGAAATTTCAGAGTCAATTACAAATATTCTTTTGATTTACGAATCCAACCGATCCTAAATCTTATATTATAAGTAACCACTCCAAAACCTTCAATCTTCAAATATTCTTGAAAAATTAGATCTTCCAAAGTTTTTGAATCTCAATCTTCCATGCAATATTTTGATCTTCTTGTCCAAGAACTCTTCTTTACTCTTTGTCTCATATTATATGTCACATTTGAGTTTTACACGGGTATTTAAGAAATGATTAATAGTGTTGTTTTCAATGAAAAATATGAGTGATTTATTAAAACACTTTTATTAATTATAGTTAATATGAAATGCAATAAATAAAAATATGATAGTGAAAAAGAACAATAAATATTGAGAAATAATTCATAACAAGAGAACACATAATAATACAGTAAAAAATACTAAACCTTACTTTAATTCCTTTCAACCTTGATGCCTTGAGGTGAAAAATACCTATTTTTACTTTAAATACTTATACACTACCAAGATCTTGAGAGAAACCAATTTTTGAATTTTATTTTTCATTTTCATTATTTATATCTATTGTATTTTTTGTTTATTTTAATTTCCCAAGTAATTTCCGACAAAAAATAAAAACTTTGAGTGTGTTGTCTTCAACTCTCTTCATCTTCTTCTTCATTCACACACACATAACATAACATAATATATTTCTCAAATCTAATACGTTACAAATCCAATCCAGATCTAAATCTCTTCACGTCAATTCTATTTATTCATTCATTTCAGATCCATCAAGTTTCATTTCAAAATTACAATCATACCATCTACGACGACGACGTCGTTTTAGCGAAGAATAACATAAAATGGGTGCAAATCAATCACAGCGTGTTGAAGACACCGAAGACGAAGAAGACGAAGAAGAAGAAGAAGAAGAAGAAGAAGACGAACATTCAAGAAACATTATCAACAATCATATAATAAATAGAACTCAATTACTTAACAACCGCCACGTGGCAAAGAAGGTTCTAGAACAAGAACCTGAGATCCTCCCTTGCCACGCGTCAGCCTCTCCGCTTTCTCCGCAACTCTCTTCACTCGGAACACCGCGGATCGGTCCGAGTATAAAAGTTTACGATCCGTATAATGTTCTTGCACCGCCCACGCCGACGCTGGTGTCGCCAGCGTCAGCGGGAGCGATGTTTTCGAGGAGTTTTGTGGGGGTTGAGGAGGAGGTGGTGGAGGTTTATTTGATTTGTCATGGTGATTGTGAGTTGAATTTGGCTCCGGAGTTGGTTGGTGGGAGATGTGGGACGGCGGTTTTGACGCCGAATGGGAAGAGGCAGGCTAGGGCTTTGGCTGTGTTTTTGAAGTCTATGGGGGTTAGGTTTAATGCTGTTTTTTGTTCGCCTTTGGATCGGGCGAAGACGACTGCGGTTTCCGTTTGTAAGGTAGTTTTTCTTATCAATTTTGAATGTCTTTTTTATTGATTATATATGGATTTGAATGTGAATGTGAATTGAATTGAAGTAACTTAGTTATGTGCTATGAAACACGGACACAAACACTGACACGTTGACACCGGTAGTAATTTGAAAGAATGACATAATTAAATGTAAAATGTCCATTGTAGATTATTTGAATATGAATTGAAGTAACTTAGTTATATGCTATGAAGCACCAACATTGAAATAGATGTAATCAAACGTGGACACTTGTAGCAATTTGAAAAAAATGACATAATTAGATTTAATATCAAACGTGTCAGTCTTGTATATGACACCGGCTGGCTTTAATTGGAAGTGTCGATGCTACATTGGTTTTATGTGATTTGGTTTGTGTGAGTTGAGTTATGTTATGCAAGGTGATAAATTAGGTGGATGCTTGGTTTGACGGTAAGATAGGTAGAATTATAGAGTGATAATGTAATTTTGATTAAAAAACTATATTTTGAAGTTTCAACAAAATCACGCTGTCACCACTATGATTTTGTTAAACTCATTGTGATTCTAAACATGTGCTAAGATAGATTTCTCATGAGTGAGGAGAGAGTGAAGTAAGTAATCTCAACTAATAATGATAACTTAACTAGCATTGTAAGTCATGGATTGTGTAAAATAGTAGTTTGTTCAAATTTTGCTAACTCAGTAGTGATATAGTGCTGCTATAGCCGCTGTTTTGTGCTGAATAGTGTATCGTAGAACAGTAGCGATTTTTTTCAAATTCTGCTACTTTGTTTTGCATTGAACGCAACATGACTCATGATTTGTTTTGCATATGTATGTAATATCAATCAATGATCTATTATGAAGAGTCGGATCTGTTAAATCGTATTTGTGGTCGGGCTACAATTGATAATATTATAAAGGTTGGGGATAAATGTGTGCAATTTGTAATGCAATGAAGGAAACTTCTAAAACATTGATGTTTTGGCTCCAATTGTGGTTGTTAACTGCAATTTAAAACTTTGATACTATTTTGAATGGCAAAAATTGAGGATGAGGTAATGTTGGTGCTTGTATATACAAATATGAGTATAGATGGAAAATACGAGTAGATCTGATTCCCTGGCTGATCATAAATGTGGGTAGCAACTTAGATTATTGCTTAAAAATGTCTACGTAGTTAGTTTCCTCGTAAACTGATTGGTTCTTTAAGGTGACCTGTGTTGTTATAATTGCTCTTTAAAATCATTGCTTACCTTAACATGCTAGTTTGTTGTTTTCCTTAGCATAGATCTCATGTCCATTGTTGGAATTTGGATATTTTGGAACTTAATTGCTCAGTGAACATTAGACAAAACTAAAATTGAAAAAAACAAGAAGAAAATTTCAGCAGTTTCTATGATTCTAAAATTTCCTTTCAGTTTACATAATTTGTACTTTCAGGCTTTCAGCAGTTTTACTGAGCCGAAAGGGCAGGGCGATGATTACAAAGAGAGAGGCCTCGAGTGGGAATACCCAATTCCATATAGATAGATTCTTATAGATAGATAGATATATTCTCTTCACTTCCCAAAATCAAACAAAACACAAATCCAAACAAAGCCTAGAACTTGATGGTGCCGCCAACCCCTTTTCATCAAAAGGGTTTGGTTTTGGTATCTCATATTCTGTCTCTGTCTTCCTTCGCTTTCTCTTCTCGTCCCATATATTGAATTGGGTTTTTCCCACAGTGATCTGATCTTTCAAAATTTACACTTGATATGAGCCCCTCAACCCATCTGTTTTCTTCTAAGTTTTTAAATTATTGTTATGATTATTATGAGTACTTCTATTTTCTCTTTTTTTTCTGCACCGAGTTTTGGTTGTGGAAATACCTTTGTTGTTTTCTTGTTGAAGTCTCAGTGCTCATAGAAAAAGCCTAATTAGAACCACTGCTTGTTTCTGATAAACACGTTTTCCTTCACAAAGAAAGGATATGTGTTTTTAGAAAAGTGGTGGGATTTGTTGTAATTGGGCTGCGGCCAGACAACCGTAGAGATGGAATCCACAGATGTTCAGTATTTTTTTTACTCACCATTCTACTAGTTCCATCTCACATTTTCTAATGCTGCTACTGTTAATATTTTTTTACATAGTTTATCGATATAATTATCTATTTATATAAAACCAACGGATGATTTGCTTTGGAGCCATATTTATTTTACGCGTAGGTTAGCAGATAGCAGACCTTGTCTTTCAGATGTTGACTGAAATGTGTCGATGCTAATATTCATGCTGAAAATGGAAGACTAGAAGGACAAATAGCCGAAATTGATTTTTCATACTTACAATATTCATTTATTTTTTTGCTTTACGGTATTTAGATGAAAACACTAATGGCTACACATTAGCTTGTAAGCTGTTAGAGTAGACAGTAGTTAATTAGTTAGGCTAAAGCAAAGAAGGTAGAGGGAGTTTGATAGTGGGTAGTGATATGTGCAGGCAGATGAGGCTCTCGAATCCTGCATAGACAGCATTGAGTTATTACTTCTCCTAGTTAGGGTTTTCAGCTGTTCCTGGGAGAGCAGGAACATGGAAAATTCTACAACTCTCTTACTAATAGTCTTTATCAATGGAGAAGCAAAGCAATTGCTTTAGGAATTTCAGATAGAGCTACCAGACTTAAGAATGCATTCAGAGAGGAAACTTTAGGGATTCTTGTATTTTGAAGGAGATACTTCATTTGTGTTGCTTATTTGACTCAAGCTGCATTTTGACATGGAGAAGTGATGGAGGAAGTTGCAGCTGGCTGCAGAAGCACTGCAAGCAAGCGCTGGCCGTTGGTACCGGTGGAAACTGGCTTAGAATCCTGTTAGGAGAAACAGTTGGAAAAAGAGTAGCAAATAGGAAATGTGCTGGTTCATTAGAGCGTATCAATTTTGCATTACTGAGAAGTCGGTGTGAAACGTGTTTCCCTTTGTAAGGTGTAAGTTCACCTTGTGTTTTTTCTGAACGGTACCAATTATACACATTCATTTCCTTTCTTTTTCCTATTCTCTATCTTCTTTCCAATACTGGATGATACAAATCCTTAGGCAATGTGGGAAAGCTTCCCAAAGGCAGGGCTCAAACAGAAGTTTAAACTCAAGTAGGTACTGGACCTGCCAGTTTGGTCCATGAGAGGAAAGATGAAGGTTTGAAGGCTAAGCATAGAGAAGAAGCTGATTTTAAGGTAGCAAACACAACGAGTAAAACGAACATTAAGATGGATAACTGAACACTTGATTGGCATATGACGGATAAAATGAGTTCTTGTTTGTTGTATGCCGTCCTTGTAAGTTTAGAATAATTTATTTTTTAGGCTGTTAGGCAGAGGTAAAATAGATGGATGGAGTTGGTTGGTTAGTGAATCATGGAAAGAGATACAGGTTCTGAATTCTTGCAGAGACAGTTCTCTGGTCCTTCTTTCTCTTTTTAACTTAGGTTATCCATTGGAACTAGGGCTAGAGAATATCACACAAATAAAATTCCAATTATGCAAGTTCCAGTTTGAAGTTCAGCAGGGGAGGAACGACTTGTGACATTATAATTCTGAAAATTCTTGGTTAAATCAATTTACCTGAATCTGTAGTAAATGCTATGAAGGGAATTTGGCATAGTTGCATTTCCTTCTATACTACATTAAGAGTGTGAGACTTTTTAGTTTAAAGCAGAATAATATATGGTATAGATAAAGCTGTAATTGTGTTTATGTTTGTGGAAAGTAGTAGCATGATTGTCTTACATGAACTTCTCGTGTCTTTGAAATTTCACTTCTAATGGTTACATAAGTACATAACTGGCTATGACAAATATATTAATTTCAGAATTTCGTGCAATAAATCTCACTCTAATGATTAATGTTGCAATGGACAGGAAGTCAATTTTTCAGAGGAACGAATTCAATCCTCAGATGCTCTTTCCGAGATAAGCCAAGGAAATTGGGAGGGCTGCCTTCGATCAGAAACATACACACCTGAAGTTATGAGTTATATCGACAGGTTCCAACCAGATTTTGCTGCACCTTCTGGAGAATCACTTAGACAAGTAGAATTCCGAATGATTCATTTCTTAAACGAGACTGTCCTGGGATTACATGAAAAATTAAGATCAGTTTTCTCGACACATCAAAATGACAGCCATGCATTTTCTCAGCACAATTCGCATGCTCTCACAAACTCAATTCATGACCAAGATGGAACTTCTCTCCATTCAAACCAATGGGATTCTCTATCCAGGCATCGGCCCGTATTCTCGAGGAAAAAATCTGGTAAGAGCAGGCTACAATTTGTGACAACCACTGGAGATGAGATTGAAGATGATATTCCTTCTAGCAACGGAAACCATCAAAGCTCCCTGCATAATCCTAATTTCAACAGCTTTTCATCATCTGTTTCTTGTATAGGAATATTTACGCATTCCGTGCCAATCAAGTGTCTCCTTACTGGACTTCTTGGATGTAGCCCTCAGATGTCACATAAGTTCTGCATCGAAGACTCTTCAGTGACTGTGTTGCAGCATTCTCTGAGAACTGGTTGGCAAATAAAAAAACTAAATGATACAGCTCATCTCAGACTTCTCTAGGTAAAGTTGTACACAGCCATCTTAATTTATGGCATTGGTTTGAAATTTATAAATTTCCCTTGGTTGATATTCAGCTTTGATTGTAATGTCACCTTAATTTATTTCTGCACTGGTCAATTCCGAAAGTGGAATGATTCAGTTGTTGGATTGTTGTATCAATTCTTTTTTGTTTAAATTATTACTAAAGTTGTTGCTACTATAAATATATATGTACATGCCAATGTATCCATGTACTTCTGAGTATAAGTTGTTTCAGAATTCAATATCATTGCCAATATAGTATTTTTATTCTCATTCTTTGAGATAAGATAGAGTATTATTGCGTCGTTTGATGTAGCAGACCCCATTTAATAGGATAATGTTTGGTGGTTCTCGTCGTCTCTGCAAAAAGATATTTTAATTTTGTCAAAATTTTGTTATGTCCCTTTATGTTCAGTACGAATTATTCTGTATGCTGCTATAATTGTAACCTGAACATGTGGGTCATGCTAAAATCCAAATTGTCATGTATGTTAGGTAATGGTTTATAAACAATTGTGAAATGTCAAAATGTCTTGATTTGTGATCAAAATGTCTTTTGCAAGTACATCCCTCCGGAACCGGTATCACCTCCATAGAGGCGATCTATACAACAGATCTACCTTCCTCAACCTCCCTGATGTTGACTCGTATATTCGGACGGGAAAATTAGTTTATGAATTGGTTAATATTTTGTTCATATCATATCATGAAGACTTCTAAACAATCAAAATTTGTTTTGGTTGTATCTTTAGTTCCTATTAATCATTTCATTTTCCTTTAAGAGTAATAATTTTCTTTAATCCTAAGTCAAAAACATTGTTGCTGAAATTGCAGGTCAGAACCAAACTCTTGAAAAGAAAATTCTAACGTTGAGTGGATACACAAAAGTTAAGCTGACTAAATTGATTGTTCAAACTTGAAAGATATGTGTATGGTGGTAAGTGGTGCTTATTGACCAATTGATTCATCACGTCAATAAAATGATGACATATCGTATTACCACACAATTGAACATGCTGACATCTTGTTCTTTTTTTGACCAATTTCTCTTTTCTAGATCAAATAATAGTAAAATAAAAATAAAATAAAATAAAAATATACCCTATTTAATCATTTTAGAGGCAAATTATCAAGAAATTAAACAACGCATAAGTTTCTATCAATCAATCATAAAGAATATGGTCAAAGCCGCCAAGACCTAAGAAGATTCACAATACCAAACTATTTGACATTTCCATTTCCCACTATATATATAAAAAAACACGTGAGAGCTTAAAATTCTTCCTATAAAAAAGATTATATTATAAAGGAAACAAAGAAATCAATTTGGCTCCAACTTATTCCAAGGAATTGGGAGAAAGAATAAACCAAGTTCTATTTCTTTGCTTTCTTCTAAACTAATTCACTCTTTGTATCTTCCCATATTTTTCTTTACCATTTATTTCTTCATGGATCGTTCTCTCATACCAAGCTTCCTCTACTCCACTACCTCGTCGCCACAAAAGAAGATCATGGAAGACGTTTCTAGCGTCCATCATGTGGCGACGGAATCTCCTAAGTTTATGATTCCTTCTCCCAGTGAATCTGGGAGAAGGAATATAGAGATGTTCTCTCGTGATTACTATCTTGCTTGCGCCGTTGGTGGAAGCATATGTTGTGGATTCACTCATATGGCAGTTACACCTCTTGATCTTGTCAAATGTAACATGCAGGTTGGTCTCTTTTCTCTTCATCTTATTTCCCTTTGCATTGAAGATTTTCCATGATTTTTACATTATTTAGGAAATTATTTGTTATAGATTGATTGAGCACAACTTTTTTATACATATAAGTCAATTAAATTATAAGATCACTTTGTTATGTAAGTAATTAAATCTGTTTACAAATATTTACATTGTTATATATGTCACTTCTGATTCTTAAGACACAATTTGATCATATGCATTATTCACATAATCTTTTTCGATCATATTTTTAGACTAATAAATAAACATAAATGTTAGTATATAAGATATTGTTCGATTTATCTCAATAAATATTTTCAAAATATCAACTTTTTATAATTTCTGCTAATAGATAATTAACAATAGTAACTATCATCTGGAAGGAAAGAAACAACAGGTTGTTTAAAGGCAAAGAATGCCCCGTTCTTCAGGTGGTTGATAGGATCAAGGCCATCTCCTATATGTGGTTGAAGGAGAAGTACATTACTCTTCCCTTCAATTTTCATGGCTGATGGCTTAGTCCGTTCACCATATTGGGCATAGGCTAATAGTTTCTTTCCAGTTGTATTTCTTTTCTTGCTTTTGTCTCCCTTTGTAATTATTGTTCAGACATTGCTGTTCTTCCTTGGTACACCTTGTGCCGGGAATAACGCTTTCATGTGATAATATATTTCATTTTAGCCTTTTCGAAAAAAAACAGTAGTAACTATCAAAGTTGTACATTAACATGTGTGAAAAACACACTTTATCAATTAATATGAGATGGAGGGAGTACTAAGTAATCATTGTAAATTACAGATTGACCCTGCTAAGTACAAGAGCATTTCCTCAGGATTTGGAGTGATGCTCAAGGAACAAGGATTTAGAGGATTTTTCAGAGGATGGGCACCAACATTTCTTGGTTACAGTGCACAAGGTGCTTTCAAATATGGGCTTTATGAGTTCTTCAAGAAGTCCTATTCAGATGTTGTTGGTCCAGAATATGCTACAAAATATAAGACGTTAGTCTACCTTGCTGGATCAGCATCTGCTGAGGTTATTGCTGATGTTGCACTTTGTCCATTTGAGGCAATTAAGGTTAGAGTTCAAACTCAACCTGGTTTTGCTAGAGGTCTTTCTGATGGATTGCCCAAATTGATCAGATCTGAAGGAGTCTCAGGGTATTTTAACTATATTATTTTATACTACCTCTAGATTTTTTGGTTGATAGACGAAATGGCAAGAGCTATTAGAAACTCACACACACATGTAGAGGAATCGGGGTTTGAACCCCGGTCACAACGTTTGGCCTAACAATTTTGACATTTTGATTGGTTGAGCTAGGATTTGTGGACTTTGTTAATAATTTTGTATGGACCAAATTGAATAAAAAAAGACATAATAGAGGATTAAAATAAGTAACAAAAGAAATGTGCGAGTATCAAAATAATTAACAAAAGACTCGATGTATGTTTATGAATTTTGAAAACATTGGATGACTATTGTGACAACGTCTTAGATATTTAATCTTCAAGTTTTCAATTGGTTAAAATGGTACATGTTACTCATTCTAGATATTATGATAAGCATTTGATGAAATGTACTATGATTTCAGGTTGTACAAGGGCGTTGTACCTCTTTGGGGAAGACAGGTTCCATGTAAGTTTCCACACTTATTTATACTTAGCAGTTTCAACTATGTTGCTGAATTTTGCTTGCTAAATTCTGTTTCCTGCTAATACTTTTTGTTTCCTGCTAAAACAAACTGATTAAGCAAACTGCGGTTCAATCCAGTTCGATCCGATTCTACAAAACTGAGAACAATCGGCAGATTGGCTCGTCATTCCACAATGTGAACAATAAAGTAATGAATGCCTATAATCTTTTTTGTTGCAGATACAATGATGAAGTTTGCTTCGTATGAAAACATTGTTGAGATGATCTACAAGCATGCCATCCCGACACCAAAGGATGAATGCACAAAAACCCTACAACTTGGTGTGAGTGTTGTGGGTGGATATTTAGCTGGTATATTATGTGCAGTTGTGTCTCATCCTGCAGATAATCTTGTCTCTTTCCTCAACAGTTCCAAAGGAGCAACTGCTGCTGATGTGAGTGTCACATAAAATTTACCGCTCTTTCTTATTTTAGTCCCTAAACTACCGCTCTTTCTTAGAAATATAACAAGTGCTCTTACATAAAAATGTTAGTAATACTCTCTTTAGCGTACTCTTGATTATTGGATGAAACTCACGTCAGTCTTGTCAAACAAGAAAAGGGTCTCACCGAATTGAAAGTGGAGTTTATGTATTTTATCAAGTATCGCCAATTTTTCATCGAACAATACAAATACAAAATTAAAAAATTAGAGAGTATGCTGTTAGTATTTTTACCGATTATCTTATACTTGAGGCCTATTTCATCATTGTTATTGACTATATTTTGTAATTCAGGCTGTGAAGAAGTTGGGATTATGGGGTATGTGTACACGTGGTCTCCCTCTTCGAATTCTTATGGTCGGAACTCTAACTGGAGCTCAATGGGGAATTTATGATGCATTCAAAGTTTCTGTGGGGCTGTAAGTTCTTACAATTTATGCTTGTTATGTTCTAGTTCTGATATATTGATTGGTTTATCTAAAGTTTTCAAATTTAATTAGATTATTATGGAACTGAATTGTTTTTCCTTTATCAGGCCAACCACTGGTGGTGTTGCTCCTCCTCCTGCTCCAGCTTCTGCTTCTTAGCTTTGAAAAGATGCAAACTGTTCCATGCAGAAGCAAGATACAACACTTGATAGTTTGCTTGAGAAACAAGGAAATCCAACGAAAAGAGAGCTTAAATAAACAAAGGATTGCCAAAGCTAATGGGAATTTTGTATTGAATAATTAGTTATTGTATTCTTTTATAGTTATTACTTTAGTTAGGATTTGTAATGTTTTGCAGAATTTTTGTATATCAGCCTGTTTCACAATACCAAAAGTACTGTAATAACTCAACTTTTGATCTATTCTATTGATTATGGATACAGGAGAATACACAAATTCTAAAGTTTTCTAGGTTTTATAATCACATACAAGAAAAAGTCATGAGCAACTCAACATACAACTTACTGCATCTAATTTCACCAAATCCTTAATGAATTATTTGCGAAATTTGATACGCGATGTACCTTGTTTCTGGGAGCCCTTAAGGAGACGTAAGGGTGGACATCTACCTAGCCTCTTAACGCAGCCATACCTCCTCATACATCCTCCTCGGTCTTCCAGTATGCACTGCAAGCCAAAATATTGAACCTTGTTTCTGGTTCCGACTCTCATGTGATTCTGGACTGTATTCAAAATTAAATCACGAACCTGAATGCATAACATAAAATTGCATTAAACACCTCTAATCAACTCTTGAATTGATATAGCACACTCATAACATATTAATGTATTCTAATATGTTTCCATAAACAAATAACAGTGAAAATTTACACAAAAATATGGATATTACCAATCATAACAAATGGAAGACAGTGTATGCAACTTGAGAAAAGTACTTAATTGAACCCTTTGAAAAATTCTAATAATGTGATTAAGAGAGGGGCATCATTCTTTTAGATGATACATGGCATCAACTATCTCAAGATCAACACTTTTTGCAACACCCTGATAAGTATCAAATGAGCGTGTTATTTTACCTATATAAATCATGACACTTATTAACTAACTTTGCAAGAAACATCATGAAAACCCAAATTATTGTAAATATTATAAAATTGCCAAGTTATTATCAGGGCCTTCGCCCAGCAAGCCAAATCAAACCAATCGCCTTACAAAGAAAGTTAGAGACAAAAGGCGTAACGCAAGGGAAAATCTCCTAGCGAAGCATATGGTTCATTTGACGAGATATGACGGTTTAAATCCCACTTGGATGAACTGGTAGTTCACCCAACGAAGAATATAGCTCACCTGGCGAGTAATGGCGGTTTGAAGCCTCGCTTGGCTGACGTGGAAAAACTCCATTGGAGCATAAACAATTGTTCTCCCAATGAACAAGACACTCGCCCGACGAAGGACCAAGTCTAGAACCTATAAACAGAGGCTTGTAGCCTTATTTTATTCATCCGAGAGAGAGAGAGAGAGAGAGAGAGAGAGAGAGAGAGAGAGAGAGAGAGAGAGAGAGTCACACACACTATTGAAATATAATGCCTCTCTTTTAGCTAATTGAACGAGACATCGATGGTCAGAGACTAGAGTTTGTTGGTCGATATGACGATAACAATTCAAATTTAGGGGGAGTGAATAAATTCCCTCTTAAAACTGTGTGCAAAAACATGGTTTGAAACACTTTTCACGTATTCGCTTGACTATTACAAACGATACAAATGCCATAGGGATAAACTAAGTAAACAATATGATATTATACTATTCTTCAAAAAAAAAAAATAGATAATATACTAATTCAATGTTGAACAAGAGATTCACAATTGAATTATTATATATTAATCAAACTCAATACACAAATCAATTACAATGTCAGAGTTAATCTCAAATGAAACCTAAACATAAACAATTAATATGCTATCAAAGAAAACCACAAGATTTGATTTATGATGAAATTATAGACAAGTTAATTTCAAATACAAGGAGTGATTGAATTGTCAAATTAGTTCACAAAATGTTCCTAGAAAGTTAGGTTTAAAAACATTCAATCACTTGAAGAAATTAAAGAGATAGGAGAAGAAAACAACGTTTATAGTGGTTTCCCCAACCATCCTTGCTACAAGGTACATCAACTTTTTGTAAAAGAAATTCTAGCTCTTCCACTATTATGTTGTTGAAATTACAGAGTCAATTACAAATATTGCTTCTATTTACGAATCCAACCAATCCTAATTCTTCTATTCTAACTAACCACTCTAAAACGTTCAATCTTCTTGAAATTAGATCTTCTAAAGTCTTCGAGTATCAAACTTCCATACAATTTTACACTCTTCTTGTCCAATATATCTTCATTTCAACTTCGATGCCTCGAGAAACAACCCCATGCAATCATTCGATCTTACTGTCCGATAAATCTTCACTTCAACTTTGATGCCTAGATAAACAACCTTCCTAATTACCTTTGGAGGTGAAAAATATCTCATTTTACTTTTACTTTAGACCTTACAAACTCGTGTATATGCACGGGTCTCGAGTATGGTTAGACCTTATAATTGATTGAGCAAAATAATCAAGGTGTCTTCTAAAAATTGCTTAATTGATAAAACAATAACACTATATAACTAAAGTTGGTTTAAAACTTAATGGAAGCAATATAATAGAAGCAATGATATTAATTTAAAGAAACAATATATGTACAACAATCAATTTTCTAATAATCTTGAAAGGGAAAAATGTTTTTAACCTTCAAAAGAATTGCTTTTTTTGACAAAAAAAGAATCGCTTTTTTGATGATGCTGTTATTTATAATGTGTAATAATGTGACTTTAAACTATTATAAACAAATCATTATTAACTACAAATTTGGAGATTGATTTGTTGCACACATAACATAGTTTGTGAAAGAAAAAAAATATAAATTTAAAATGAAGTAACATCGTTTCTTTTTTACGTATTCCCAACTATGAATGGGTGATGCTTACGATAAGTCTTTCACCTATTCACTTTATTTTTGGATAATCTATATTAATTAGTGAACAATTGAGTTTTTTTTCGTGAGTGTTTTGATTTGGCCCCCTCTTGTGCTTATTTTTATTTTTTTTTAATAATATACATTGAGTAGGCAACAAAGCATATCTCTACCTAGCCTATTTCTTAGCTTATTGGAAGAAGAAAAAATATTATGTCTCCCATCTCATCTCTCTCTTGATAGACAAGTGTAGTATGTCATGTTAATTTGTATTTCTCCTTACTCATGGTTTGAACCATGGTCATTTAACTTCTCAACTACTTTTTAACTCATTAGCTCAAACCAGCTAAGCTAACACTACCTCCTCCCCCTCTCGTTTGGATCTCTCTTCCTCTCTCTTTTCTATCTCTCTATTATCTATATATATATATCATACCTCTTTCCTATACTATTGAAATATATAAAAGGGTTATGTTAATTATTACACACATAGTCCTCTTAAAAAAAAGTATTACACACATTGTAAGTATTTCTTGAGAAAAAGTGATTTTCAATATTTTGAGAAATAAATTGGCACAATTTCCAATACATAATTAACCCACTTGAGTTAGATTGGTGGTATTGTTTTGGGACCTGGGAGTGTGCTCCTCCTCGAGGTCTCAGGTTCGATTCCCTCCAGTGCCAATTTAGGTGGGCTAGTTTAGCTTCTTAAAAAAAAATAAAATTCCAATACATAATTTACATGTGTCTCAAGGGCACAAACTAAAGATTACACACATAATTTCTAATACATACCTCTTTCCTGTAGTATTGAAATATATAAAGGTCATTTCTAACATGTGTCTCTATAACATGTGTCCCTGGAGCATTTCCCTTGATCTTTTAGGTCAACATATTATCTATTTGAGTATGCCCATGAAATAGACTACGTACACTACTAAAAAACAAAAATTAGTGAGGGATATTTAGGGAGGGAAAACGTGAAATCCCTCTCTAATTCCGTCACTAAATTTTGCGACCAAGGAATTTGTGAGGAATTTCATTTTTTCCGTCACTAATTTCCCT
>Ga0315915_1002992_pt1 | contig 21513 bp, 9 predicted proteins | sample MpolbnodulesMG_FD_207738 | JGI IMG/M metagenome (GOLD analysis project Ga0315915, IMG submission 207738) | Medicago polymorpha root nodule microbial communities from Los Angeles, California, United States - branched nodules | ecosystem: Host-associated > Plants > Roots > Nodule | place: USA... | reverse complement strand
ATACGATGGAAGTTCATCGGGGTGCCAACCTAGTTAGGATGTCGTTGCTTTTCCTTGATGCCTGTCCTTTCTCCTGGTTTAGCGAGAAAAAAAATATTTTGAAAACACTGTGTGTAGGCAACACTTAAGTATGTTTAGGGTGCACCGTTCTAGAGTGTGCCTTTGAAGTAGAGTACACTAAGGATTGGGCATGAGCCTTGTCCAGACATATTCTATAAGCTCTTTTATATCAATGTAGTGCTAACTTTCTTAATCAATCCTTGGATGCATGGCCAATCGAGAGATTTTTGGTGCCTTGCGTTATCTAAAATAATGTTGCCTGCCTTTTTTAATCATATTTTTAGATTTTTGTTTGTTTGTGCACAATGGTGGAGCTTCACCAAATAACTTAGGATAACAAAGTGAAGTTAAAATATTTAAATTGATTTTTTTTTTAAAAAAAAAGAGGCAAAATTATTATTAATGTATAATAACATTAGTATAGTGACATGTACAACATGTCAAAATAAAGAAAACACTTCATTGCATAAGAAACATTACAACAAACGACAATACAAATTATTTTTTCAAAAACTGGCCAAGTTTTAGTCTCAATAAACAACTGTTTTTTGTTTTGTTGATATGGACTGACATAAAAAATAAAAAAGACTTATATATTTCTAGTAAACTTAGACATTACAACATTTATTTTGTTCTGAATTGATTCAAAATCTACTTGAATCAATTAACAAAGTCAATTATTTTAAAAACCTATCGAATCTTGGTCAAGGCGTGTTTTAATTAAAAAACCCAATTATGCATATTATATAAATCACATAAAATTCATTTTCTCTTGTATTCATGCATTTCAACCGCAAACAACAATACCAACTACATGTACGAATCATCAATATATCTTGCAAATATATACACACATCATTCTTCATGTATTAAATATGATTTTTGGACTCATCAATTTCAATCACAAACAATATCACCAATTGCATGCAAGAAACACCAATATATCTTGCAAATAGTACATTCTTCCTTATTCTTCATGTATTAAATATCACACTATAAATCATGCATGTCATGTAAGAATAAAAATTATATATGTTAGAAATATAAAGTGATTGTAAATTTTAGGCCCTCTTGTATTTATGTATAACTAGCGAAGATATGGGCGCTCACTGAGCGTCCGTATTTTCGCTATTTTGTTAACACTTGTAAATTATGAAAGATGTTTATCATGAAGTTTTGATTTTGTTTTTTTCTTTTTTACAAGGAAATTTTGATTTTGATTAAAATTATAGAGATTAGATATTTGTGAATTTCAAATTATAAAAACCCAACAAACTGTGTTTATCTTTTTTCAATGTAACTAATATAACAAAAATAATATAAATTTTATCCTTTTTAATGACATCGACAATATAACATTATTATAAGAAATTTTATTCAAAGGTATAATTGAAATAATGAAAAAGTTAGCCAAAAATCACATATTCCCTTTACATACAAGGTGTTCTTGTGAAAATGGAGGTTCGACTCTCATAGTAAAAATATGTCCCATAATAAAATAAAAACACAATTTTTTTGAAAAGAGCAATCTTCTATTCAAATCTTCATGGATTAAAAAATTTCCCTCATCATCAAAATGTTGATCAGATTATGTGCCTTCTATTTTATGCTAGGAAGGTATCCAATGGTAGAAGACTCGGTTTTTGTTTTTACAGTGTTAGGGTGAAAGCCACCTACTTAAACTACTTGGACTTTGTTTTTGCAAAATGTATACGAAGTCGGTATATACAATTTTTTTTTTCATTTGCTCGGTTACTTAAACTCGAGATACTACGGCAAAAAAATACATGATAATTTATTCACTTTGCTGAGAAAACAATTTAAGCACAGTTTGAAATGTGTTTGTAGTATCTTGAAGTGTTTGTACATCTCGGTTTTTAAAATTTATTTATTAAAAAGAAAAGAAAAATTTACATATTTGGATTTTAGGCGGAACATATGTTCCATAGGCGGAGACACCATCCAGCTAGTCTGGACACTCGCCCGGGCTCAATCGATACTTTCTAACCCATTAACCCACTTAAAAAAAATGGGCAAACTCGAATATTTTTCACACCCACACAACAAAAGTCACTTGACGATGTTGATATTATTCAAACATTCACCGCAAAGAGGTCTCAGAAATGTCATTTACCTCCTAATTTTATTTAGCACACTATTCGTAGGTTATATTTCATCTCTCTTATTTCATATTGTACTTTTGTTGATAAAATGACGGACATCTTTTATTTTGATTTATGACTATTTATCTATACTATGTCTATTTCAAATAATAACAAATAATATCAAAATAGTTGGTTTTTTCTTTTTTCAATTATACTCTATAATAAATTTCGTTAGAAGAATACCATATTTTTGTGTCATTCAAAAGGATAAGAATTTATATTATGCGATAAGAATACCATATTTTTGGTGTCATTCAAAAAGATAAGAATTTATATTATATGATATTATATTTGTTACATTGTTGGTGTCAATGAAAAAGATATGCTTAGTTTTTTTTAATAAGAAAAATATATGCATAGTTTGTTACAATATAAAGGTGAAATATATATATATATATATATATATATATATATAAGTATAATATTTTTAGGCATCTATACTTATACTTTTAATTAAAATCAAAATTTTATAAAAATAATTATACGCATTATGCAACACTAAAATTAAATTATACACATTAGCGTAAGAAAAAAAAAAGACAGACAGACATAAAGTATTACTCTAAACGCTAATGTGTGTGTATATATTTCATAAAAAAAATACCGTTCTATAATTTTTAAACGTTAGCGGAATAAAAAGAGCAGAAAAACGGGCACGTGAGTGCCCGTCTTTTCACTAGTATATATTATGCCATATATGAATTTACGATAAAATTTTTGCCCAGACTCTGTAAAATTCTTGACTCCACCACTGATATGTTCTTAATTTTGTGAGACTTAGCAGTGAAAACAAGTTTACAATATCTAGACTTCCTTTGTCTAAGCAGCGTTCTAACTTCTGAAAGCAACATTTTTTTTTTTCATACTTGTTTTTCCGTATGTCCATCATTTTTGGAGGCACATGAGCTGTTTGCACCCGTGGAGAGACCTGCTTACTACGACTAAAGAATAAGAGGCGGGAAGTAATTAAAAAGGTGTTTGTAGTTTGTCTTCTTTTAGCAGTTTGTCTTGTCATCTAAATTTAAGTGAAGACGGTGAAAGTGGAGATGCTCACACGGAAATAATTACGAGGCATTATGATTGACACGGTTAGAAAAAAACAGTAGCCTAGCCTAGAAGAGCAGCCCTGACTTTCCGGTGGTGTTTGATTTCAACTTGAAACCACAGGAATCTCTTATGAAACCAGTATTATGTATACATATATAGTATATGATCGTCGTTTATAAAAGTTTGATTTATTTGGTTTGTTCAATGTTTTTTGTTGTTTTGTTTATTTTATTCTTATGATTTGATGATTGTGTCACTGGCTTCGTAGAATAGAAACTAAATGTTGCATTGAAGGCGTTTGATGTTATGTCAATTTTGGTTTAAGATATTTGTTTGTGGCTAAGATTACATTTAACTCGATAACTTATCGAATCCGTTTGATTCGTAAATTGTTTAATTAGATTAAAAGAGAGAGCATTTTGTTTCGCTTCAATGTAGTGAAAGTCATAAAGATTCAGAAGAAGGAAGGAAGAAAGAAAGAGAGGATGAGATAGAGAACATAGGCATTGCAATGAAGTTCTAATTGCATCAAATTCAAATCCAACTAGCAGCCGATTAATAAGTTCTTTGATCTCAATCAGAACAAATTGTCAAATTGTCATGACAAAGAAAACAAATCTCAAAACCGTTTGAAATAGATAAAGTGTTAAAATGTTTTCAGCCTTATCCTTTCACTTTAATTATTTTTTATATGAGAGTAGAGTGCACAACAAAATATTCGAAAACTTGAATTATTACTTTCTTGTGGAATCTGAACAATACAATTTGTCAAACACACGTACACTCTTTTTTTTTCTTCATTATTTTTTCTTCTTTAAATTTGTTGGACTCAACCAAGACTATATTGTGAATCCTTGCACATCAATTTTCTTTCTATATTTTCCAAGAATCTTACTTACATAAAAGTTAATCATGGTGAATTTCAGTAACAAGAGTCACAATATTGGCTCAAAATCAAAATAACATATAGGAATTATGATATGAGGATGAGGATAGAAATTGACACACAACAAAACCTTTTAGAAGAAATAAATTTCAACCAAAGTAAACTATAATGGAAGACTGAGACTGATGACTAAGGAGACTCAAGAAGACTTGTCAAGGTCTTTGCTATTCAAGTATACATAATTCAAATCCTTAGAGAAAAATGATGAGATAGGTCGTGGACAGAATCCAGTATAGGTTCTTTCCATCTTTGCTATACATAATTCAATCATGCACTTGAAGGGCTCATGCTTCTGATTAAATGGTTGTGCTGCATATTCTTCAAATGGCATCCACTTCATGAGAATAGAACAAAGCACACCAAAATAAATTATAAATTATAATAACACAGACTTAGAAAATAAAACAAAGTCATGATGCGAAAGTTTTGGATTATATGACAATAGTGCATAAATTAAGTGATATGCAGAACAAAAGGAATCTTCGATCATATATTCATAGAAATTTAATACTATAATTAGTTGTATTGTCATTACTTGAAGGACAGTTTTTGGAACAAATGAGAGAAATATATTAGTTTATGGGCTAAAGAAATTTGGACAAGTTGATTGTGGAGTAAATTGATTTTTCACAAGTCTCATTTGTATATAAGCAATTTTTACGTTTGTATTTTAAGTTAAAAAATTTGTAATGCATGGGCCATTTGTCTTTGCCATGTTTGTGTATTGAATTGGGGTCTAACTCATCCTTGTAAAACTGACTTATAAGGTGAGGAGTGTTTCTCCTTTATAAACTTTTATCAAGAGTCTTATCTATTCGACGTGAGATTTGGAGTTTTACACAATAGATACGTCTCGGACGCAGACACTTCTTAGGCACGCCTTGAACAAGTGTTGGACACACCTTACCACTATCCTAGTGAAAAAAAGAAATATTTCCGACTCGACACGTACTTTTATGATCTTTGTCATCTGCTCCTATATTTTGTACATCATTCGTGTCATGGTGCCCGTGTCTTGTGTCGTATACAAGCACATGTTGGAGTCTATCGTTCTTAGGTTAATGTTTTGGACAAAAGTGATCCTAGAGAGAGGAAGAAGAAAACAAAAAAGACATGAAGTGACATTGTCAAAGGGAAGTACCTGAGCTGCTTCAATTTCCAATTCTTGTTTTTTGATGTCAAAAGAAAGGGGACGCAGCATGCAAAGAAAAGTTAGATCTGATTTCCCAAAGAATGAATTGTGTGCCTGGCTGAAAATTAAAAACAAAAAAAAGTGTCAAATGAAATTTTATAAAGGGAAGAATGAAGAAAGAAACCATGTCAAATATATGCTAAATGTTAACCGATTTGGGTTGGCACGGTTGTGCTTCAGATTTTGGAGTATGCTCATCTCAAGGTTTCAGGTTCGATTTCTTCAGTATCAATTTCGATGGGCTAAGTTCATATGAAGTCATGTTCTGACTTTAAATGGTGCTCCATAAGTGGATGATGAGATTGATCCCTTGGATTAGTCGATTCTTAGGCTAGATACCGAATTTTTAAAAAATAAAATATATGGTAAATGTTCAAGTACTCCAAAAAACTTAAGTTTATTAACATCTTATATTCCAAACAAATGACTTATTTTGCCAAATTTAAGAGTCTATGAGTTGTATAGCTCAGATGTAAGAGTTTCATTGAGACCGGGTTTAAACTTCATACGAAATTATTGTGAAATGACCGTTAATACCACTTTAATTAATAATAATTTCTCTTATTTTCTTTGAGTTAGATAAAGCAAGTATAGAATTTTCAACTTGCCTCTGTTTTTCCTTAGAATAGTATGTTACTAGACCATTATATCTCTATGGGGCCAAGCCATCCATCAACTTATACCATGAAAAGCTCAAAATAATTTTATAAATTCCAATCAATATTTTAATATTAAGAAAACACATATCACTAATATGATGCCCCAATCTGAGAGGTCCTAATCAAATGATTTCATATGCTGTTAGGAGCTTCACCACTTCTGTGGCCTTATTTTTAATTCATATACAACATATAAAATAATTCTGATGAAAATGGAAAGTAAGAGGAGAGTTGTTAATTCAGTTTCCAATGTAAATCACATGAAGAAAACATGTCGGCCTAAACAATGAAAAAAGTTCTCAAATTAAAATATACCTGAATCCTAGAACCTCCACAAATTCTGTATCAATCTGATTTTTAAAAATACAAACAAAAATTATAGTTATTAATTACCATCAATATAATACTAATACTTTGACTCTAAATCACATGGAATGTATTAAGATACTTACTCCTGTCTCTTCTTTTACTTCTCTAATAGCTGCTTCAAAAATCTCCTCACCCTGCAGGTACAAAAACCAACTTTCTAACCAAATTGTAAATATTAGCAATTTTTTAAAATGACATTTAATTTGTGTTTGAAAATGTGCATACTGCATCAACTACTCCAGTAGGTAGCTTCCAAACACCAATTCCATGAAATCTACCTCTTTTTTCTTGTACTACAAGCAACTAGAATGGCAGCATAAAACAAGGTTAATGTATGCAAAGAAAACATGTAGGTATAAAAACCACTATTGGATTGAAACTTATTTTATACCTCTTTCTTATGATTCAAGACAATGGCGCCAATGCTTACGCGATGAGAAGCATTTGGAGGGATTGTGCAGCCTGTTTTAGGAATCCAGTAAACTAGCATTACATAGTTTGGCTCAGCATGGTGGTAGCAGAAACCATCCTGCTAGGATCGACTTAATTATAAGTTTATTCAATAAGTGCTTATCATACGAGAGCTTGCGTATAAGTTGCTTTTATAATCAAAGAGAGAATCGATGTAAACTCTATAAATTGGAAACGACTTGTGAAAAAAAAAAAAGCAGGAAACAGCTTCTGAACACTTTTACTTCTTTTATAAGTTTTCCCAAATACTTATATAACTATATAAGTGATAACGTAAAGTCTAGTACAATATGAGTTTGAAAGAAAATATAGATAAATTACCTTAACTGCAACTTCAACAAGATTAACAAGCTCAATTGGTAACTTGATCCAGACACCATCTTTTCCCTACAATATAAAGTTGATTTATTCAAATTATAAATCGACGGTTGATGTTACGTATACAAATTATAAATGTGTTTGAGCATAAATTATCGATTTATTCATCATTGACTGAAATTACTGACTTTTAACATCTAAACTTAATTTCTCATTTTAGATGAGTTAGTCCGCATTTCACGCATGTATAAACAATCAAGTACCATACACACACACAATAATAGCTACCTGTTTCTTCCATTGTAAAAGTGAAGATTGAAGCAAAGAAGCAAAAACTTGAGGGTCCATAGGATCCTTCAAGTCAACAATGACTCCTCCATGAGCATCATTGGTGAAAGGGAGAATTTCAACACATCCAAAACCATTTTCACATAAATGATCCCCTAAAGAGGGTGCTGGACTAGCTGCCACTGACATGGACTCAACTGCATATTCAATCACAAATTACAAATCAACAAATTTGAAAGTCAAAATCTGAGATCTTTATGTCAAATCAAATTGTTAATGAGCTCTAATTAAGGACAAATTATTTGGAAGAATCCAAATTTCAATCCTAGATGGATCAATCTCTGACCAGATTTTACTTACATTTCGATCGAATTTGTATTACCGAGACCCGCTTCCCCAAAGACCTGGAGCGTTAAGACCGAAAAAGAAAATCTAGTTTACTATTTTGAAATTCCTCCAAGACTGCATTAATCACAATTCTCATGAGTTATGTGATAAGTTTAAAAAAGAGAGAGATAGAAAGGATAGTACAAAAGAAGAGAGTACAAATGATGGATATGATGAGAAAAATATCATGACTGACTTTGATTGAAGAAAAAAAGAAGTTCTGCCACCACGATTTGATTCGCGACATCAAGATTTTCTATGTTTCTATGACCATGAATCCATGATCAATGCTGCACCAATGTCTTTTGAACGTAAATTTTTGCAATATCAATGATCGCGGTCTAGGATCAAAACCTCGCTTTCAAATTACAATTGGTTCCAAATTTGTTAAATTGAGTCAGCTAATTCTCAAAACTAGCACAAAATTTGCATAACAAAATACCATTTCCACAACATATATGTATTATATATTTCAAACATTGTTCCGAGTAGGTAGCTCAGTTGGTGACCTAACGAACACCAAAAAACTTCTAAGCACGAGGTAGGAGGTCTAAGGTTCGATCCTAGAAAACTAACATAACTACCAACTTCTTAATATTTGCCTATAAAAACATGTTGAGGATACCCTCACTAACTGAAAAACAAGACAGCCTAACTAACACAAACAAGTTTCACATTTAACAAAGAAACAACACAACTTGTGTCACTACGAAAAACAAAAAGCAAGGAATATTTTTACCTTGACAAATAAACTCTAAGAAGGCAATGAAGATTTATCTGGAAACTATGAGGATTTAAAGGAGTTGATAAGGAACTTAGAAAGTGCTCTAACAAGTGGAAGTTGAGGAGTTGAAAGCAACAAGGGTGTAATTTATAACAGCTAACACTCACTTTGGTGCCATGAGTTGAGTGCATGGTGACGTAGTTCCAATGCAAGTCATGCTTCACTACGTAACATTATTACCCTTTCCTTCATTCCATCATTCATTAGCCGTCCACATTTAGTATATGAGTATATGATCACTATTTGGATTTGAATATAAGTGCAATATCCAATTGCACTAACTTGTATATTGTATTTTGTTTAGATTCATTGTACTTTATATCAACTACACCGACCTAACTTGTTTGGAATCGCTGTGATTTTGTAAAAGCTATACTTTGTAAATTGTAGCTTCAACAAAACCACAGTGTCACCGTGACTTTGTTCAACTCACTGTGATATCAAACATGCACTGAAGTGAGTGTGACTTACGATTATAACGATCGTTCAGCTGCTATGTAGAAGATTCTTACACGTCACATATCAATGTCATATGGTTGGTTGGATGAACAAGTAATCAATAACTGATCCTTACACTAATATGAACAAGTTTACTTCTTTATGCTTATGCTTTTGAAGTTGTCATCCCTTACGTACATATTTTTCAACAAGTCTGTGCAAGAATTTCAAACTCTTTGAATACACTTTGACCCCTGGTAAATTTTTAATCTATGATTCATGATGTGATTTTAATTTGTCCTGAATATACATTTGCTATATTTATATAAATTATGAAAATGTAAAACTCTAGAATGTTATCATGAAATTGTTAACACCGACAAGCGACAAGTGCCAACCTTGTCAAGAGTCAAGAGTCCGTTGAATTGTTACACCACTCTCAAGTCAATAAAATTATGAAAATATTAAATTTTAAGTGTTAATTAATAATGTTAGTAGGACCACCAAGTCAATGAATTGGCAATACACCTCCCCCACTAAGTCAAACAATGGGGTGACAAGACTTGCCATGTTTCAAGGCAATGACGTGTCATACGTTGAACCAAATTTTTTATCAATAATATATGAGAAAATGAATGAAATTAAGGTACTGGACAAGGTATGCTACATTAATGGAAACACCAGTGATCCTTATTTTTTCGTTACCGAATGTAAGTTGTGTTAGAGTTTTTTTTTAAGGAGTCTAGTGAGTAGAGCTCATATTTTAAATGTTGAGAATTGACGAATTTGAGGTTCGAACTCGACGTCTGCATAATATTTTTCTTGCAACTACCAACTGAACTGTATTTACAATATGCTAAAGCTATTAAATAATGAAAGTAATAAAATCTTTTAAAAACTAATTATCATTTAATTTATTTTTGAGCTATAAGTTTGTCCTTTAACTTTTAAAAGTGTCAATATACACAGGACAAAGGGATAAAATAGAAAAACGAGTGTTTAAATTTTGGAAAGAAGAAATACAATGGTGTTATGAATTCGAACTCTTTGTCAAAACCAACAAGAACAAGGATATGGAGCAAATAACAATGACAATCAAACATTCCAAGCAATAATAAGCAACCAAGTGTAAAAAAATTCACAATCAAAACAAGAACAAGATAAATAGAGTAGGGGGACAAACACATCAATATTTGGTTACATAGTTCGGACAAAAAATGAGCTAAAACTATGCTCTCTGATTGACTATGAGTGAATATTTAAAAATAGATACAAAAAATTACAAGAAATTAGCTTCAAATGTTCTTCAAAAACAAACTCTAATTTCTATCATTTTTTCATTCTCTTCCCTTGAACAAGAGAGTTGCAAAAGACACTGTTTTCGATTGCTCAGAGAAACCCTAATTTCTCTCCTTTTCCCTCTTGCTACCTCTCAATGATTTTCACTCTGAAAGGTGTTTTCTGTGTTCTTAGCTTCCCTGCTAGGAGCATCGATGTGTAACTTGGTCAAGCAATGACATTATGTTGTTGAAAAACGCAGTGGTAGGCAGAGAATGTACACACGTTTTCCTACTCATCAATCGAATGAATCCTCTCTCAGTCTCTATCCCTATGAGTTGTAATACATCAAAACTTCAAATTATTCAACATTCAAAGTATTTGAATACTTGTGATATTCTTCAAACATTAATTCACAGAGATCAAGATTTTCTTCTAAAGTCACTTGCAGTTGTCATGATTGGTCAAAGGTTTTTCATCTCAAGACTTTTCTTTTTCATTTCTTACATAATTACAAGACCGTATTATCTATTTCAAACTACAATAGTCCTAAAACTTTTCCAGAACCTCCAACACATGCATCAAGTCGACATACAGACCCCACATACAATCTTTGCAAACCATCCCTCTTCTACTAGATACAAAATTTATTGAATGGTAAAATCAATGATTGAGGAAATAACAGCTTTTGAAGCCAACCACAGATTATAGAGGACGTATTTCAACTAATTCAAACAAAAAATTGGCATGTTTTGAAAAGATTCAAGAAATATATTAAACTTAGTAGAATTAAGGAACATAGATACAATTTTTTACACCTGTTGAGCTTTCCATAGACTCATCATTTCTCAAACTACCCAAAGAAACATTACAAAAGCCACACCAAGATTACACACAATATTCAGTAACTAGTGTATCAAAAAGCTTTTCAGCATCAAGAACACCATTTAGGGGAAGACCGAGTGCAACATCTAACAAAATTCACTCAGTCTCTACATTTTGGTCGATCCTGTCAGTTCTAATTCTTTGTATCATACTTACAAAACCTACATCTTTCTATCTATTAATTTATCTACACCTTCTTTGATATGGATTTACCCTTAGAAACTTTTGAACGCTTCCTAGACGAACTTGTACCAGTCAAGCTATCTTTTCTCTTTTTATGATCACCATTGGTTAGAGAATCAGGGACTGCTTTGCTGTAATGAACAACATTGGTTACAACTGCATAGGTAGTAATCTCGCTTCTAGGTGTCAGGATGGTCCTTCTTTCGATAACAGCATTCTGGCCACATTTTGATTGAACGATTGCCTTGTCTTTCAGCTTTTGGAATATGACATCCTTGTCAAAGTTGAAGCCGTCAGTTGAACTCTGTAAAAAATGTATTTTCAGTTCTATAACATTTGGCCCTTGACAAATTTTATGAATAATGAAAAACTTGTTTTTCGATCAAAGAAGAAAATAACATTAGACAAGAAGCAATGAGAATACTGATTTGACTCCGTCTCCTTATTTTCTTTTAAGATTATAGTCGTGAAAAAAAGTCAGATTTTTAAATAATAATTATAATTTCCAAAATAAGCTTTGCCACTTGTCATCACTTATCATGTAAAGTGAGGCATTATATCAATTTATGTATGTCTCACCGTAAAATCAATTGGGACATCAACTTCAAGGGACGAGCAACCGCAGCCATCACCAAAATTGAGGTTTAGAACCATTTCAAATGCTTTGGTATATGCTGTTCTCCTAAGACATCATTCATCGAAATAAGTATTAAAATTTAAGCAACAGAAATAGATAAAGAACTTTCCAAGCTACATATGCAGATCCTCACAATTTTTCTAGATTCAGTTTGATCTGATCTACTATGAAGGAAAAAAAAAAACTAATTAAAGGCATAAAAACACACTGCATAAGCGTGAGACCTTTTAAGCCGAAATGGCTGCTTATCCAGAATGGCTGGTTTGAAACCTTCCTGGTCCAAGAAGGAAACCTGCAGACAAGGACATATATGCTAGTCAATTTCTACCTTCCTCTATTTCTTTTTACTTTTTGTCAAGAAAAGAGATTGGTAAATGGAAATATGGAATAAGTGGAGATCAGGAATAAGAAAGTTATATTCCAGTGAGGAAATTAAGAAAAAGGAAGTTCCATTCTCACTTTCCCTGAACATGAAACAGTAGGATTTATCATCTGATTTCACTCACTGGAATATTTTGGTCCTATGTTGTCAATCCCAGATTGCGTAGCGAAGCGGCTGAAACAAAATTGGGATTGAGGGACTGGATGCCATTATTTAAATTATTTTTGGACATATTAATAGCTAATACTAGGAGTTGTCATGGCTGTTGGAATGTGAAGAGGCAAGGACGAGGTGGTGTCGGCTTGGACAATGGCAGCTAGTTCGCAGCAGAGAATGAAAAAGAGAACATAGATAATGTGAAGTGGAGAGAGGGGACTTGGGTTATTTTCTCAAGACAATCTTAGCACATCTCATCACGCAATAGTCTGTTGGGCCTTGAGCACTGACAATAAACAATCCTATTTTCAACATGTTCTTAAATTCATCTTTTATTTGGAAGAGCGGGGTTGACGAGAATCAATCTCTGACCAAATAGAGATCTTGATATCATGTCCAAAACCATTTTTCCAAACGCTCAAGTTGCTAGTGAAGGCACAAGAAAATAAACATTTTATTACATCTCTGAACAACCTGAAAATAATAAATTTCCAAAACTAGAGTGAATTCTAAATATGCTATTCCAAGTACCAAATAATGAACATATCCATATTCTAGATCTTGTTAAAATTATCACATTCAACATGAAGTTCGTCATTCCACATGTAATTCACCGCTAAGTTAAGAAATGAGCAAGGAACCCAACACCAATATTCCCAAAAGTCTACAACTAGAAAATTAAGAATGAAATCACTAGGTTCAGGATGTTCAGAACAAAAGGTCAATCTAGCCAACAACAAAGGTCGATATGAAAAATGATAAAACAGGCAGATAGAGATTAAACATGAGAATTCACCTCAACAGACTTGATGAAAGGCAATGCTGCTTTCTGAGCATGAGTACTTGCAACTTGGAGAGTCCAATTCACATATTTTTCATCTGTGATGCAAATTGAATCAATTATATGAGCGAGTCATTCATGTGCCTTAGTATTTTGGCTGTGTGATATATTGCAGTGTGACACAAATTCAATCATGTAAAAAAGAAGCTTTGTTTAGTCTTTTTTACACTATGTAATCTGTGAGGCAAATTGGTTCTTAGTTTTGAAGATTTGATGTTACACGTTAATAATAAAATAAAAAAATCTTAAGACTTTCTTATTGAAGCTTTTTAAAAAGCCCACAACAACTCATATATTTCCTTCCCGGTCATAACATTAAACAAATTGAAACTTTTCTTTTTCAATAATTAAGTGGTGCGTATACTAATACAATTTACAATTTACAACTTATGCAGCTTACTAGAAGAATGGGGCATTGAAGAATCAGACAATTTGTTCCATTTTGTTAACTTGTGTATGTAGCGTGCAATTGTGAGTGTGGGTGAGTTTGTGTGTTCACATCAAGAAGTTATATCCATCAAAACTCAAGTACATCCAAAGGTATAGCTTAAAAGTTACAATTGAAAGTTTATTACCATTGCTCAAAGCATGCACTACAATAATCTGGAAAAGGTCAATCCTGATGAAAGGAGGAATCTGCATATTAAGGTGCTCCATGACACCTGCAATTACCTGTTAAAATTTAAAAGAATGCACATTACAGCCGCAAAAAACAAACCAATAATTGTCTAATTCATACTGAAAATCTCGGTATATAAAACATAAGAAATTCGTTAAACAAAGAAAATGGATGGTAAGGATTGACAATTTGATATGTCATGTACTTCAAGAAATCAGACGACAAGGGAATTTGGCAAGGTGATGAAAGAGCTGGATGTCCTTTTAATAAACTAAATAAATAAAAAGAGTTCTATGTATATAGTCTATAGATGTCATTTTCTCAAACATTGGTAGTAATGTGCACACCTATGTCTATTTACTTAGCAACGTTGACGATAATCATACCAGAAAATAAATTTTGTATTATCATATTTAAAGTTACAAATTACATCAATAGAGTTCTATGAATGCAAATGAAATAAGCAAGATCTTGAATCAATAACAGATTTATCATACACTGATATATCTTAATATTTGGACTTAGGACATAGCTCAATCCAATAAAACCGACTTTTGATGTGAGGACTATTCAAGTCTTCTAAGAACTATCTAGCCCATATTTCTAGTCACTGTGTGACATTGAATATGGGGTGAAATGATAGGGATCTCAACGCAAATAATCAAATAAATAACTATGGAAAAGTAAACACCTTTTATAACCAAGGATTCAGATCAAATACCTTATCGGAAAACCCATGTATCACTAAAGAGGCATTTTTGTCCTTTGGCGTTTTCTGAAGAGTTCAAAACATATAAAGTTATGTTAACCACGATAAAAACAAGCATAAAAGTATAATAATTAGAAGGAAAAAAAAACTGCGAAACTCAGAAATTAGAAGCCTCCAGCATGTTTAAGGATGAACTTCAGAGATTGAAAATATAATTACATATTTAACTTTGATAGTATCATAATTTTAGCAAGCATAAATATTGTACAGCTTTGACATATTCTATTGTAAATGCAGCAAATGTAGGCCAGTGGCCACAGTTGATCAAAGTGATAAACGGGACAACCATACGGATCACATTTGAAATAAAATTAAATATGTTATTCTTGATATTATTGAATGCATGGTGAGATAGATGGGGTCAACCACCTCATTAACATGCAGAAGGTGGCTAGGAAAAAAAGGGGGGAAACAAACCTGGAGATTTACAATGACAACTTGACCTCCGCCACGAAGTGCTTTAAGAGGCAAGTTGCATGCTGGAGTTATTTGCAGACTGCATTGAGATATTTCAGCCATGTTATATCAAAATAAAGTATAGCAAAGTAAAACATTTTGGAAAAGAGATGGCATGTTGTTCATTTATGTATGGCTTATATATTCCATTCAATGACAAGAAATATGTTTGAAAATTCATTTTTAAAGTTGATCAGACTTATGTCTAGCATAAATTAATAAGACCACTCATCAACAAACCACAAAAACATCTAATATACATTTTCTTAATGTTATAACAATACCCCTGGAGTATAACCAGTTATTAATAAACAATTAAACTCGTACAAGAATGACAAGAAATATGTTTGAAAATTCATTTTTAAAGTTGGTCAGCCTTATGTCTAGCATAATAAGACCACTCATCAACAAACCACAAAAACATCTAATATACATTTTCTTAATGTTATAACAATACCCCTAGAGTATAACCAGTTATTAATAAACAATTAATCTCGTACAAGTGAAGACAGGTAGAGGGTGCGAAAGACACATCACGATAGCAAAGTACTGGGGAAAAAAGGAAAGAGAAAAAAGAAAAAGAAAATGGTTGCAGTGATAAGAAACAAATCATGTTATTATTACCTTGTCCCCAAGCATAACACGATATCTGCCTGTTTGCAGTGCTTCTCAGCAGGATTCATCTCCTTTGGAGGCAGTGCATCCTGTCCATACAAAGGCATACAGAGATACTCAGGCAAACACAAATTTGCAGACACATATACACACAAATGTTTTTCATGTCCTTAATCATATCCCAAGGCACAACAGTTTTCACAAACATTAACTATGGAAATCAACAAATAGACATTGTCAATTAATGGTTAGCTTGGTCAAGCACAATTGGGCTCAATATTCAATTTAAACTAGCTACCAGAATAAAATCTTTCAATTTCTATTTTTCAGTGAATGTACAGTGAAATATGTACTTCTATTACTAAATTATTATTTATTATTATTGGGGCAGGACACCAGTTCGGGCCCAATTCACTCACACGAACCGACCCAACCAATCTGCTCAAACCCTATTAGTGACCCGTTAACCCAAACTGACCCACCCAATTGCACACGGGTGGACCAGTTCGGTCGGTTTCAAATGGGTGGCTTCGAAAATGGCCACCTCAAATTACTACTACTACTACTATTATCATTATCATTTTTATTACTACTACTGCTACACTGTATAATTGGGACCTAATGGTGGACAGTGTTGTACCTCCCAGTCAAGGACTGTATCCTTAAGTCTTGTTCCACATTTTGCATCTGAACAGCGCCGTGATGTCTCCTTTAAACCAATAGTTTCTACCTCAAAATCACGAAAGTACCTTAAGAGGTTCAAATCATAAAATTAGATTACAGTTCTTTTAAGATGTAAAATTTTGAAAAACACGAACGTGACATGAATGAGCCAAAAAGTCTACACATGGACTTAATGCAAGAAGTAAACAACTCAGGCTAAGTCTACAGAGGATTTATGAAGAAAATATTAGAAATTATAAATGATTAAAAAAAATCTATGAAATAGAACTTTTATTGATGAGAACTGTAGTTATCCCTAGTATCTGCAGTGTAAATATTCATAACTTAATGGAAAATATATGTTGAATATGCTTGATTAGTCAACTCCTATAAAAAAAACAAAGCTCGTGCAAGACTAGCATGGAAAGAGCAATAAGATCGTACTCGGTTCCACAGGAAGGGCAAGTTTCCATGAAAGAATTCCCGTGCAGTTCAGAAAGTTTCTCCCTTGGTATTCCAGATCGAAGATGGAGACCATCAACATTCTATCACGAGAAAATAAAAGGTCATCAGAAATGGGTAAGAAATTTAAATACTGAATTCGGCTCCAAAGAATGACCATTTCGATTGAAATTGGATGAAATTATTGTTGAAGTTTGATTTCGATTTGCAAGATAATATGTGAAAAGATAGCTAAAACTAAAGTTTTCATATATCTAAATGAAAGAAGTATATACATAAAATAAAAACGCAGTGATTCTACCTGGCTGATAACAAACTTCAAAATACCAGCTTTTTCTAATTCAACCAGAGCCATGTGAGTCAAGCTTGGCACCGCACGGTGAAATGGTAACGATGCTTCAGGCAAGGCTTTACCTTCACGCTGTAATAATAATACAGAACAGGAAATAGGATGAAAAGAACCGCATAAACCATACGAGAAAGGAAAAAGACTACACACAAATGAGTACCGACAAACAATAGTGGCATCTGACTAATACAGTTCAATATTTCTTATATGTTTACTTACTTCAAACTAGTTAAGTTAAAGAATGTTGAGTTAATAGGCTTTTACCCCCTGCCATATAGGCGAAATGTGGTTTACCCCCCTGTAAAAAAAAAAGTTTGGAGATCCCCCCTTGTAATTTAAAGATTCTTTGGTTTTGGATCCTCAATGCATATGACTGTGCAGAAATTTATGGGTTAATAGGCTTTTACCCCCTGCCATATAGAAAAAAATTGGTTTACCCCCTGCCACATCAGCGAAAATGCACAGTCATATGCACTGAGGGTCCAAAACCAAAGAATCTTTAAACTACAAGGGGGGATCTCCAAACTGTTTTTTTACAGGGGGGGTAAACCACAATTCGCCTATATGGCAGGGGGGTGAAAGCCTATTAACCCAAGAATGTTTTATAGCAAATGTGTTGTAAATCTAAGCAACTAATAACACTTCCAAATTAGCTTTGCACTCGAAACGTGAGAGAAACAGATGAGAGTGTCAAGCATACATTCACAACTTGTGAACATCCAAAAAAAGTTTAATTTTCATTGTAGTACAAGCATTCACAGACTTCAAAATCATCACCTGAAGCGTCCAAATTCCCTTGGGACCTCGAAAATCAGGTATGCCACAAGAAGTTGATATTCCTGCACCCGTAAACACTACTAGATGCTTACTCTGCAAGTGGAAAAAGAGATAAATTAAAGAAGCTGATTACATAAAAAAAATAAAACAGAGAAAGATTCCCAATGTAAACATCAATAAGTAGTCTCAGTCCATACCTTTTTAATCATGATAGCTAGTTGCTCTATCTGTCAAGAAAAAAAATTATCTTAGCATATAAATTATTCATTTCAGTCAAGGTAATGATTCCCTTTTATAATTCATACATATCATTGATTAGAATGTAATGAAGAAAACTTCTCGTTAGGTGATAAATTGGTACATTGCATTCTGTTGGAAATTCTGCCCCAAATTTCAACACATTCCAATACAAAAGAAGAGAAACAATTGAAAGTGGACATACAAGTGCCAATGAAGAATGATTAAAAAAACATCACAACAGGGTTCTTGATATTCAATATAGAAACCATCCGCCACAAGAAAAACAAACCATATGGAGTAAATGACAGTAGTAACCTTCATGAATTAAAAAAATAAAAAAACTCAAGCATATCTGCATAAACAGTATGCTGCACATAAACAGTGTTATCAATGGCAGATGGCGGATTACGGCAATCATTTTAAGTTCCGCCAATAAACATGGCATTGCAGTCTACGGAGGATATGATAGGTTTTGCAGCCTATGGCGAATGATATAAAACCTGCCATGCTATAATACCACAGCGGAAATTTGACAAAACTCCATAAACATATGGACAAACTTTGACAAATACCATAGAAACCCCAAATAAAACGGGGAAATTAACCATAAAAACAATACTAGCCACAGTACATGTAAATTGAAAATTGGCAACCTACTTTAAACAAATATACATGTTTAACAGTTGCTTATGGTACTAATTGAGAAATCAAATATTGAATAGTGTTATGATCTGAGTAGTGGCTGTAATCTCCCTTACAACCCGGTTTTGTGGGGTTGAGTTAGACCTCTCAAGACGGTAACAGAGTCTATCCTAGATCTGTTGGGGCACCTGTTATTGGGCCACTTGAGTCACCCTCCAAATGTTCAGCCCTGGGCGTGAGGGATTTGTGTTGAGAGTCCCACATTGGTAGGTTAGTTATTTGGATTGAACAATAGTTATAAGTGCTGAGTATTCCTCACCTTACAAGTCAGTTTTGTAAGGTTTGGTTGAGCTTAACCAAAAACCGAAATTATAATTATTGATGGCCTAGCTTACGATTCTATCATCTTATTCATACGGCTAATGGATCTTCTTGACTCAAAAAGAAATCGATAAAAATGAAAAGCTTCATCCAAAACCAATAGATGCTACACTTGAGGTGCTAGCTAAGTGGTAAGAACTTAGTCGTGTAACCTCAAGGTACATAATTCAAATTCCCTAAGCAACGGTTGTAAAATGGCCATTAGTGCCACTTTAATAAAATTTCCCCCTTCCCCAATAAAAAACACAATAGAGGTTGACATCAAAAGCATTTTCAAAAGAAATTGAAGCCTAGCAGATTTCTACATTGTACCAAAATCTCACATAGGTAGCAATATATGTATATTCATCAGTGTCAGAATATAATCTATCTTCATGGCCATTGATTGCTTATCTAGGCTTTGATCAACCACCAGTAACATCAATTACAAGAATTGACAAATCCCATAATTTGTTAATTATCTTTAGCATATTAATCAATGTCTGTAAAAAACTTTACAATGTTGAGACTCAACACAATCCCAAAAATACCTAAGCACATACCTGATCAACATTTCAATTCCTCAAAAAAACATTATTCACTAAATCAAAAACCTTGTACAACAAAAACATAATCACTTAACCCAGACTATTTATCATCTTCATCACAATCCAATATCACACATATTCACAATCATGCATGCTAATCATCAAAACAAAAACTAAATTCCACCCAAATTTCAGCTCAAGAACCAGAAGATCACTACATTAACCAATCAATCATGCAACACATAACAACAAATGATCACAATTGAACTCCATAAGCATAAAAATTTGAACTTGAAATGAAAGATCGTGAAAAAAAAGGCACAAAGGGTAAGCAACAGTGTAAACAAGAACAGAACAAAAAAACATCAAGAAAGGGACCCACTTTTTCAAGCAAAACGTGAGATGGGTCGAAATGTTCTGTCATTCCAACGTTGCCAACATCTTCTATGTAGGAAAGTTTCTCAGCATACCCAAGAGACATGGTTGGTTGAATGGTTGGTGACTGAGTTTGATGCCAGAATAGCTTACAAATTTAATCACTTTTTTTTTCTTCTCTCTTTTAAAGAAAATGAGAGAAGAAGTTTCTTGTAATTCAACAAAGAGAATGAGAGAAATGTGAAGGTTTTGTCCCTTTTAAGGAGACCCCAAAAGGCAAATATATAGACTCACACAAACACAAGAACACTTCCACCCCAAACCAATTTCATTTTTTTTTTTATATCAAATTTTTTGCTTTTTATTTTGTTTTAGGAAATACTCAATTTAATCCAAGAAATTGTATCGACATAGTTACATATGCCACCAAGTGTGTCATAAGTGATAAACTATTTGGATTCTTTGACTATTTGATGCGGAATTCGATATTAGTCAATGCGTATGAAAAGACATTTGTTATGAGAGACCAACCCCATCTCAAATTTCCTCAAAAGGATTAGTACATACAGCTTCGTATGGATAATACACATTTGGTTTACCAAAATAAAAAACTTAGTTGCAATGTTAACGATTTTAAAATAATTTTTGAAATTGTAAAATGTTAATTAGATTCATCTTTCCATTGATATTTGCAGGGATTATAATGTCATTAACTTAGTATAGTTGGGGGATATATTTGGTATTAAGTGAATAATGTCGTGGATGGATTTGATAATCAACCCAAATAGAGGAGAAACTAATATTTGATGTTGAGTTTGAAAGTCATCCAATTGCTTTCAATAATGACTTCCTTATCTTCAAAGGTTTGCGATAAGAAATGAGGATTTATTTGTCAAGTGTTGGTTCCTTAATTAGCCCAACGAACGATTGTTGTTGAGAATGACTAACTACGAAAAGAAACATAAGTAAAATATTATAGTAGATAAATTAGAGTAAGATGTGAGTAAATAAGTTTTGTATCGATTGATGTGTCTAATATGATATGTGCAATTGATATTTATAGACAAAAACTAAATCTTAACTCCTATCAACCATTACATTTTGGCCAACTTAAAATTAGGTTTATGTTTAGTATTTCACAACTTTAGGTTA
>Ga0315915_1002991_pt1 | contig 21521 bp, 20 predicted proteins | sample MpolbnodulesMG_FD_207738 | JGI IMG/M metagenome (GOLD analysis project Ga0315915, IMG submission 207738) | Medicago polymorpha root nodule microbial communities from Los Angeles, California, United States - branched nodules | ecosystem: Host-associated > Plants > Roots > Nodule | place: USA... | reverse complement strand
CTCTTTCCCTTCAAGAGGTTCAAGCTTCAAAGAGAATATGGAAGTGCCAAAGAACTGCTTTCAGCGAAAGATGCGTTGCCACTTCAAATATTATTGTCCTAAGCTACATAATGATAAGCCTAGAAAGGACAACTTCAACAAAAAGGTCAAGAAATTCTAATGGCTACATGGGAAGATCTTGATGAAGAATAGGAGAATGATGAAGAAGCAACTTTGGCACTTATGGAAACATCTTGACCTGATTCAGAATCTGACATTGATAATGATGATGACGTATTTTTTTAAGACTTGCTAAAGAAATTTTAAGGTAAAACCATAAAATATAATGTTTTACATAATATTTTTAAAAAACTTATGAGAAGAAAGTTACCTTGAACTAAGAGATTAAGAATTTTAAAAGGGAAAACGATATTTTAAGACGTGCTAAATCTGTTGTACCTAGCATTCACAATTCTGAAAATTATGAATATTCCTTTCAAGATTTTCGCTCTAATGGTATAGAATGAAGCAAAACAACATGATTTATGGTGTAATTCGAAAAAACTAAAATGTGTTGGGTAACCTAAAGATGAACAAAACCCAAAGGTTCATACTCTAGATAAGCCAAACATGTAGTTTTTTCTTACTGCATGAAGATAGGACATAAAAAGCAAGTATGTTCAATATTAAAATCCTTCAAGCTTAAAACATTGAAAAATGATATGCTTGGAAAACTAAGCCCATAGGACCCATAAATATATGGGATCCTAAGAAAGAAATTGACTATGTTGCAAATTTGCTTAGCAATAGGGTCAAGACACCAATCATGGTACATAGACAGTGGCTGCTCATGGCACATGACGGAAGAAAGGAATATGTTCTGAATCTTAACATTGAAGCATGAAGTCAAAATGGGTTTTGGAGGAAACCAGAAAGGAAAAATCATTAGCTTAGGAAGTATTGATAATTCCTCTTTCCCTTTTATTCACAATGTATTGTTACTAAGTAGACTTAAACATAGCATACAAAGCACACATCAATTTGTGACAGTGGTTATAATCTTGTGTTTAATAAGACAATGTTTAAAGTGATCAATCTAGCTAATGGATCCATATACTTCAGTGGTAAAAGGAAAAACAAAGTGCTGGAACAAAATGTGTTTAACATTATCACCTTTAAGTTTTGATGATAACAAGGTATTAAAAAATGTCAATTGAATATGATAATATTTGTTCAAGTGTGCAACACCATAGACAAAAAAGTTAAATGTCTATTATTCAAGCATAGGTTCTGGAAGAACAAATGAGAGCAATGGAATTTACAAAAAAGAAGCTTTATGTTGCAAGATAGAGTCTGAAGAAGATAGCGTATGAAGACAATGACAAAGTCTGAAGACATTAGAAGCTATTCATCAAAAGTTGTCACTAGAAGCTGACGTCATCAGAGTCTGAAGAACCATCAGAAGCTGGAGTTCATCAGAAGCTGAAGATTGTTATATGTTGTCATTTTGAATGCATATGATTGCAGAAGGTATAAAAGCCTGGATCAACGACTATTTCAGAGGAATTAGAAGGCATCAGATGCTTATCCACCAAAGAGCACAAGAAAAGGACATAGTACAAGTGTACAACCACTGCCTCCACTACTTCACTCTTTGTGTCTGCAATAGTACAACACAGCAGCTGTGACTACGCTGGTAATTCTCTGTACATGGAATGGATTTGAAATTGTTCCTTCATATGACAATAACCAAATCAAGCAACAGATCGTTGGTGATTATCAAGCTTCAACAACGACTCTTTTTGATGTGCTGGCAATCAACAACGTCTCTTTCACATCTCTATATAAAGGAGTGAAGATTTGAAGATTTTAAGAGACTCACAACAATTTTACAAGTGCTGAAACTCTGCTGAAATTGTTTCACATCAAAGTTCACTTAGAATTTCTTAATAACTTTCATATCTTAGAAATTCTAGAGTCTTAAGACTCTTATCTGGTTTGTATTTGTGAACACCATTGATAGTATATCAAGTGTTCAACCTCAAACATATTTCTGTGTAATTCTGTTTGATTAGAAGTCTCTTGCTTTTATGCTTGAGCATATGAAGTCTCTTACAGTTGTGCTTGATCATAGGAAAACTCTTGCTTTTGTGCTTGAGTAGTTTGAAGTCTCTTGCTTTGGTGCTTGAGCAATTGTAATCAGATATTGATTTTAGTGAACTCTCCTTGGAAGTGCAAGGGGGACATAATTACTTCTGGATTGCGGAAGGAACCTGTATAATTGCTTTGTATCTTTCTTCTCTCTCTCTCTCTCTCTCTCTCTCTCTCTCTCTCTACTTAACTGATGCATTTAGACTTTGAACATTGCATCAGACTCTGAACTCTATTAGCTTCTGATCAGTGAATTCAATTTTAGGAGAAGAAAAAGCTAACACAATTCAACCCCCTTCTTGTGTTTTTCTCACCTTTACAATGTATATACAATTAATTTTTTTGATATGGTAAAACTTAAGGTGAAATACCTCTTGTCAATGAATGATTAGAAATGGGTATGACACATACGTTTAGGCCATGAAAACTAGAGATTGATCTCTATGCTTAGTGATGACGGAGCATCATATGATATTTTTTTGCTATGTTTTTAGCACTTTTATTTGCATTTGAAGACAAGTAAGATAAGAGTTATAAGAGTTGTCAATGTTTTGCGGAATATACTGTATTGTTTTCACTCGAGTCATTGTAATTCACTTTTATCCAAAATCATGCAACTCTGTAGGTGGTTTGTAGTGAGAAATCATGAAAATCGACAAATCAAGACATCACATAAAGGATCAAGGATATGATGATTGAAGACCAATGATTCTTAGAAGGTTTTTTAAGACGATACAAAGTGATGAAAATTCATTTCAAGTTCATAGGAGTTTCCAGATGGAAGAACAATCGAAAACGCAATAATTCGCACATAGAAGCTGCCCCATGCGCCTCCTGCGCACATGCCATGCTCCTCTTGCACATGAGGCAGTGTTTCACTGACCGATGCGCCTCCTGAGCCCCTGTATGCGCCTCATACGCACAACTGCAGGCAAAAACTGCCCGTTGCTTGTTTTTCAAGCTGAAACGGTGGAAAAAGCCTAGTTTTCTTCTCTTAAACTCTAAGTAATCATATACTATAAATAGAGTCTCTTGCACAAATTCGTATTCTTATAAAGCTAACATTTCAAGGCAAGGGTCAAACATCAGAGTTCCAAGGCAAGATTCCATCCTCTTGTTGTTCTCTCTAGGGTATGTTTTCATTGTTTTGATATGATGTATGTTTTCATTAGCAACTAAACTTTTTTGATTAGGGTTTGAAGACGAACCCCTTCTTATTTGTTGGATTTAATTAACAAATTTTTCATTTAGTTATGCTTTTCTTGTGCCTAATTTAAATTCGTACTTGTCTGTCCTTAATTCTTTTTCAATTGAGAATCCGTATCGATAATCTTGAAAATTGATCTGTAGATGAAAAGTAGGATTGACAACCCGAAATTATTTATTCTTTCTTGACAATACCAATTACTTATTTCTTTATTATGTTAATAAAGTTTAAGTTTGAAATATATGGTTTTCTACGCTCTTCTTTGAGGAACGACGCAGTTTAACTAAGTTAACTCATAACATATGTTGCCGTATGATCTTTTAATTGAGTTTTAAATTCTAGTTTCGTAAATCATCATTAAACACCACATACCTGTTATTTTCTAAGTTAATTCCCACAAAGACGGAAGGGGGGATTCAAGGATTCCCTAATCGTCGTTAAACATCTGAATCACAAACCTAATCTCGCGTTGGGCAGGGCAATAAAACCCTGCAACCCTATTCAAATCTCTTTTAATTTATATCTTTAAGATAAACTTACTATTTTATTACCTGTTACGATTTGGTGCACTTGTCAATTTCGTCCATCACTTAGCAAGCCAAAACTTGTGAAAGGCTTACCTGATATGAAGTATAAATCAAATGCTCTTTATGTAGCATGTCAAAAAGGAAAGTTGGTTAAAATGCCTTCTTAAATCAAAAACATATTTTCTACCTCTAGACCATTGAATCTTATGCACGTTGATCTACTTAGACTGTCCAATTTTGATCCAATGTTGTGAATCCATCTAGATCATTACAGGTGTCTCTAAGGGACAACTCTCCCGATGAAGCCCTAACGGCCAAAAAACCCAACTTACTCTAGGTATGTCACATTTATCATAAAGTTATATCGCTCTCTATCTCTTGCTGACATGAGCGTCGGAACACGTGCAAGTACACCATCCCCTTTAGTGGAGAAGGATGTTGCGGCAGACTACCAATGACCCACAGTAGAAATATCCGTCTTCGTTGCCTTTATCAACCACACACCATCTTACTTCGATCCAAAAGGGTCAGATTCTAAGGTAAAAGGTCTCTTACAATAAGTTTCATACAATCTTAGAAAAAAACATAAAAATAATTTTAGCGAAAGTTAATGGTAAAACTTAATGATCGCAGAAGTTGATGCTCATGAGACATATTAGCTAGATAAGTCTACCTGTGATGCATGCAAAATTAAAAGTGCATTCTCCTGAATGAAATAATCTTCTTCGTACTTTAATTGAATAATGTTGTGGTAAAGTTATAACTAGTTTTTCTTAATCAAAAGTTATAAGAAGTTGAAAAAGTTGAGGGGTATTAGTAATAATATTTAGGCTTAATACATTATTTAGTCTCTTAACTTATTTTTGGATTTCATTTTGGTCCCTTAACTATAAAGTGTCTCAATTTGGTCCTATAAGTCTTCTGCCATTTACCATTTTGGTCCTTTCCGTTTATTTTTAACCTTAAATGTCTAAGGTGAATCAACTTTATAGGTAATGCACCATAAATCTTATTAAATCTTTCATTTTTAAACGTTTGATCTTTTTATTAAATGGAGACCGTTGGATCATGGAGGGATCTATTGTAGCTTATAATAAACCACACACACCTAATTTTTTCCTCCATCTTCTTCCCTATGTTCTTCTTCATCTCCAAATAAAACTCATCTTTATTCATCATCTTAAAAGGAGAAAAAAAAATAGAAAATCAAAAATACAAAACTCTCATTCATAATAACTAAAATTCATCTTCCATTCCAACAACAATGATTTCTTCATGGTCAAAAAAAAAAACAACATAAATTAAACCCTTCTCACACGACATCCTTTCAATTCCCCCAAATTCTCTAAACTAATGTCAGGTAAACACAGAAACCAATAACAACTTTAATTAAACCCCCCGGGAGAGTGCACAAAATGGAGGTGATGGCTGCAGCTTGGGAGTGCACTCTCTTCACTTTGATTTTGTAGTTTTGTGCTTCTTTGTAATGTTGTGGTTGTTTGTAACATGGTAGCTTTTGGGAGGCACCTCCTGTTTTTTCCCTTCTGCCTGTGTTTTTCTATGTTGATGGATCTGGGTAAGGGCTTTTCGGAAATTCAACAAAAAGAATAGAAGAATCAGAAAGAAGAAGATAGGAAGAATTTGAAGATCTTTGAAAAAATTTGAAATTTGTGTGTTGTGAAATTGTGAGCAATTTTGTATCTGTGGGTCATTGTAGTATTTTTTGAAAGGAAAAAGAGATGAAGATTTCTATGATATTGTTGTTGGTGGTGATGTTGTTTAATTGATTATGAGTCGTTCATTTTTTATGGATTTTTTTTAATGAATGTTTGTGAAGATGATGAAGAAGTTGAAGATTTCTATGATATTTTTTTTAATGAATCTGCAACATGTTTTATTTGTTGTGTTGAATCTGGGTTTTATTTTTGGTTAGACGTTGAATTTTTTCTGATTTTTTTCCTGGTATATTGTATGAAGAAGTTGTGGAAGGAAGAAGATGAAGTTTGAGAAAAAAATTAGATGTTGGTGGTTCAGTGTGGTATACAATGGACATGCAATCGAATGGTTGAAACAATATCAAAAATAGTAAACATTAAAAAACAAACGGAAATGATCAAAATGGTAAACGAAAAAAGACTTATGGGACCAAATGGAAACACTTTATAGTTAGGGGACTAAAGTGAAAACATAAAATAAGTTAAGGGACCAAATGATATAATAAGCTTAATATTTATTCCAAGGAGTTTATTTTTTTTACATGTTCTCTGGTGTTCTATACAATTTTCTCGCAGAGAAAGAAGGTATCTGCGTGAGTTGATTGTTCCCACGCAACGCAACCACAACAATGCCACACGATTAACAATTCAATTAGATCATTTTTGATGCCGATCGGGTCAACCATACCGTAACTTCAATCTCCTGGGGTGATTTCTTTTGCAGATCGAAAATGCAAATGTCAAGAACGAAATGTGATTGTTGTTCACAAAGAATCACCTAACCAATTCTTCCTCCGCAACCCTTTCACTTCCGCATGCCCGCTCTCCCCCACTTCTCACTATTACCTTTTATTTTATTTTATTTTATTTTATTGTAGTTTTATATTTTTAAAAACTATTTTATTAAGTAAAAATACTTGATTCTATCAAACTTTTTTTTTCTTTTTGTGATGGTTGAAAACTCAAAAATCAATTTTCTTTTTCATTATTATGGTCTACTCCGTTAGTTTGTATTGGTTTTGCCACTGTATAATATATATTATTTTCTTGATTCAACATTTGTTTGTGCATCTTGTAACCTTGTTTTGGTTCCCTTGTAGGAACACCTTTGCTTGATACTGTATTTTTTTTATGAGCAATATATTTGTACATCTATTTAATGACAACTTTAGTGATAACCATGTTTCTCTTTTCTTATTAGTTAAAAACAACGAAGAGAGAAAAAGAAAGAGAGAGGATAAGAACCACATGTGAGTATGGGAGAAAAGTTGTCACAAAACGATTGTACAAATATCATTTACTTCATCCGTCTCAAAATAATAGTCGTTTAAGGTTTATGCACAATTATTAAGAAAATGATTAATTGGGTTGATTTTGATGGTAAAACTAGTATCATTTACTAAAACACCCTTATTAATTATAGTTAGTGAAGTAGTTAAGTTGAATGAAATTCAATAAATAAGGTATAATAATAGAAAAAAGAATAATAAATGTTGCATTTGTATTCTAAAATGACATTTATTTTGATAAAAAAAAATGGATAAAGAGACAATTATTGTGAGACGAAGGAAGTATCTTTTTTATATTGTTTCTGACTTTTTGGAGAAAAAAAATGTAAATAAGCAACGTATAAAAATGCAACAACGATCTTTATTATAGAAAAAGTTGTTTGGTATGATTGAAATAATGAGAAAGTAAGTATAAATATAGTCATCTAGTTTGTTAGACTTTTTAAATGATAAAGAAAAAAAAACACATATATATATATATATATATATTCATATCGTGTTTGTTCCATTTTTTAAATATTTAAATTTATTCTTATCTATTTGTTATATGTGTTATTTGTATTCAAAATTGAGGCCATTTTCGGAAAGAGAAAAAGTCACCCAACAGAGCAGAAAGAAGTTGTTTTAGTTATATATAGTATAGATAAGAGATTATATCAAAATAAGAAATAATATTTGTAAAACCATTTTGTAACAATTTTTGTGACAACTTTTTCTCTCACACTTTCATTATGTTTTTACTTTCTTTCTCTATTATTTTGGTTTCCGTGTCAATATCTACTTTTCTTTATAAATTTATGGTTGTTTTAAAAATTGTCAAACAGACGATTGTTTAAATAACATACATCTATCAAAAATAAGTGTTGGGATTGGTTTATAATATGGCTGCCCCGGTAGGCATGAGCAACCACATTTGTTTGTTGTCTATTAAACTCCATCCGAGAGTTTATAAAGTGAGAAGCAAAAATATTCTTTAAAGCTGAGATAATATTGCCAAACTCTGTAGCAATTATTTCGTTGGCATTGAGCTCAAAAATAAAAAATATTATTTCTTTGGCATTAATACAAAAAAACACAGATGTGTGTGTATAGCATATATATCTTTCGGTCATTATTATAAGTAAAAATCAACATTTTAGAGTCATTCATTAAATGATGTATGTGGTCTATAATAAAACTATATACATCATTAATTAAATAAATCTAAAATGTTGATTTTTGCTTATAATAGCGACCGAAAGGTGTATATCATATATCACTCTACACCATACCTTATACTATATTTTGCTTTAATCCTAAAAATATATGCTATTTTACGTATCTATGTGCATGTAAATGTTAATTAACACGGTATGGGCCGCTAATAGAGGCTCACGACCTGTTATTTCATGTGTATATATGAATAGGCATATTTTTGACCTTAAAAAAAACAGAGTAGGCGGCTTTTTATTATTTTTGAAAGAAGATGCTTAAATCATTTCATTATTAATATAAGAGATTATATTAAAATAAGAAAATAATATTTATGACAACTTTCTCTCTCATACTTTCATTATGGTTTTACTTTCTCTCTTTATTATTTTGGTTTCCGTTACAATATCTACTTTTTATTTATTATAATTTATATTTGTTTCAAAAGTTGTCAAACAGATGATTGTTTAAATAACACACATCTATCAAAATAAGTGTTGGAATTGGTTTATAATATGGCTGCCCCTGTAGGCGTGAGCAACCGCATTTGCTTGTTGTCTATTAAACTCGATCCGAGAGTTTATAAAATGAGAAGCAAAAGTATTCTTTAAAGTTGAGATAATATTGCCAAACTTCGTAGCAATTATTTCGTTGGCATTGACCTCAAAAAATAAAAAATATTATTTCTTTGGCATTAATGCGAAAATACAAAGATGTCGGTGTAGCATATATATCACTAATTGGTGTTTGTATAAGGTTCAGGCCTCTCCTGATTTTCAATAAATATATAGCCTTATCAAAAAAAAAAAACTCTATACGAGACCTTATACTATATTTTGCTTTAATCCTAAAAATATATGCTATTTTACGTATCTATGTGCATGTAAATGTTAATTAACATGGTATGGTCCGCTAATAGAGGCTCACAACCTGTTATTTCATGTGTATATATTATTTTTTTGGTTACATTTCATGTGTATATATGAATAGGCATATTTTTTACCTTAAAAAAAATAAGTAGGCGGCTTTTTTATCCTTAAAAAACAAAAGAGTAGGCGGCTTTTTATTTTTTTTTTAAAGATGCCTAAGTCATTTCATTATTAATATAAGAGATTGTATCAAAATAAGCGTTGGGATTGATTGATAATATCGAAGCTTGATCAACCGATTTGTTTGTTGTCCATTAAACTCCACACAAAAGTTTTTTTTTTTTTTAAGAAATCAAAATGGGATATATTAACAATGGCAATGAAATTCTCTAGTACAAGTTGTACCACGGAGCCACCCGAAAAGACAAACCGTCTTACAAAGTATTTACAAGATAATAATGTCAGTCAAGACCCAGACATAGTAAAGGCTCTGACCACCATCTCTGAGAACCGTGCACAAACGTGACATTATTAGCTTTAAGCCACCATAAAGAATGAATTTTAACTTGATCTAATAACTGAATAATAGGAGTTTCTATGTTGTTGAATACTCTGTTATTACGTTCGCTCCATATCAACCACACACACAGAAGCCAAAATAATTTGAGAAAAGATCGTTGAGCCTTTGAATGACCTGTATAATGCATAAATTGAAGGAAATGCTCACTAATATTGGAAGGATCTACACCAAACACGCCACACAAAAGTTTATAATGTGAGAAGCAAAAATATTCTTTAAAGCTAAGATAATATTGTCAAACTCCATAGTAATTATTTCGTTGTCATTGACCTAAAAAAAAATAAAAATATTAGTATTTCTTTGGCATTAATTCGAAAACACACAGATGTCAGTGTAGCATATAAATCATATATCACTCTATACCATAACTTATACTATATTCTGCTTTAATCCTAAATATTTATGCTTTTTTACGTATCTATGTGCATGTAAATGTTAATTAACATGGTATGGTCCGATAATAGAGGCTCACAACCTGTTATTTCATGTGATTATGTTGATTAGACCAATGATTTTATAATTGTTTATCGAGATAATTGTACGACTTTTATAAGTGACATATGGTCAACTTATTATTTTATTTCATATTTTGTTTATGAATTATGTATCGTTGGGAACATTATGTTTTAAAAATCACGAAGCGTTTCTTTACACCAAGTTTAATTTGTTGAGGTATTCAGAAAGTAACATACTGAGAAGAAAGTTGACTTGAGATTTGTAAGACCTACGTTTTAGTTAGTAGACTTGAGATAGAACCAGATATTTCTTGCTTGAATATAGCCTTCGTCTAGTCTTCTCTCGGCTAGGGCTTATCCTCGCATAATCTTTAATCGCATATATGTCGATTTTGGGTAACACAATAATTATTTTTAGATCTAAACAGTTATATCAAATTGTTTCTTAGACACTACCCTTTTTTGTATGATTTCCGAGTTGTGGAATAGCGTAATTGGTATACAACGGGAGATTCGTTTTGAAGTATTTAGGGTAAATCTGAAGAGGCTTTGACTTTGGAAGTATGGAAAGGATTGAAGAATACCTATATAATATGGAGTGGAAGATTAAATTAAGAATACTTATTAGCCTGATGATCAGGGCATGGAAAAAGACTACACGGGGAAAGTCTCGTTAGGGGCATATTAATGAATCTTAAAGTACTGAGGAGCATAGTTAAGAATATTTATATTGTGTTCGAAAATAGGGCATGAAATTCTTCAAGTAAAGAAGACAAAATCACTATGTGGGGGTGGGGGGCATAAAGATTTTGGTAAAAACTTAACGATTTTGTTTTTTTTAATAAAAAGATAACACAACTTGAATATTTTTCTTGGTAAATTCCATCTTAACTGGAGGTCGTGTGTTCGAATCCAGCTCTAAAAATGCAACAATTTTAAATTTTATTGAGGGATTAGTCTCTGCAATTGTAGGCTAAGAATATCCGGTTCACAAAAAAAAAATTATTACAAGTAGGATCAAAACAGAAATCCTAGACCATATTGTGCAATCTTTTTCCAGAAAATACATGAATGTTCATTATATTCATAGGTTACTTTATGAGCAAGATGAAGGAAACTGTTTTTGTATGAAGATAACTGTCTTTCGATAGAGATAAGTAAATAAAATGTAAGTAAAAGACTTAAAAATTTAAACGCAGAAACTTAAAGAAAAGGTAAATTGCATTGCATTAATGTAAAGGTGGTTTGGCAAATCATATTACATACATTTTGTATGACTCTTTTCTATAGATGCTGGTACTTCGAGAGCTAGAATTCTATAAATGATTTGCGACCATTTTTCCCAATGAAAAACTACTATATATACACAAAGAAAATAACTGCAGAAACTAAACTGCTAAAAACTGCATGTCTTCGTCAAAAACTGCATGCATTCCATGTGTCTGGACACTTGAAACCAATTTCGTTGCTAAATTAACTGCCTGTCAAAATGTGGCTTATGTCGAATGACCTCAGTTTATGTCGAACTTAGCAATTTCTAGTTATGGACTTAGAGAATCTTGCGGCTCTGAACCTTCTTTTGCCTGTTAAAAAACACCAGATAAAATACAGTCTAACAAATTGCCCCAAAATAATGTCATTTTTGACTAAAACAAGAAGGAAAAAATTGACATTTTTGATACGTATTCTCTGGAGAATGACGTCATTTTAATCATTACGTCCAAAAATGATCTTTTCAGTTTCCACTTTACTGCGCAAATTTAAGACTTATTGGGTCAACATTTTCGACCACGTGGTAGCATATTAGTGGATCATAATTTAAAATTTCTCCTCTTTCCGATAAAAACACATTACTTCTTCCAATTTCACTTCTCCCTAGTTTCATCATTATAACGCCACCTTTTTGGAGACTTTATGGGTTATTTTTTTTCGAAAAACTTCTTAACTTCCCACTAACTCAAAACTACCATTTCTTTTAAAACACGTGGTGGTTACTGAATAGGAAAACTCAAAGAGGACGTCCAAATTTGAAAGAGATTAAGCACATTCTGCAAAAGGCAGCAACTCATGGATTTGATAGGGCCAAATATTTCTTGCTAATGCTTAAAGTGCTAACCAAAGATGGATTTTCTAAGGATGAAATCTTTCCCGTCTTCAAGGACCTTTTCGACCGTCAACAACTTGCTCACTGTAAAAGAGCCATCATGAATGTCGAAGGTCCTCCTTCTTACGAGGGACATTACTAGTTGAGGCCCTTACCCACATGCCTGGATTACAGGTTTACTTATACTTCGAATAAAACTTGTAAAGGGCATGTGAGAAGATCTAACATCTTTTGGCCACCTCCAGGCTCAGATGATGAATATTCCGTGACGGATCTTTGTTTCTTTTTCCATCTTGATGTCGAGATCACTTGGTTTCTTGTCCAATTTCGTTTCTTAGATGACTTTTAGATTTTATTTGTATTTTAGGGCTAAGAAGCCGTATATTGTAATATGCATGTTGAATGAATTATAATGGTTTTATATCCATATTTCGACACTAATGTGCCTTGGCCCATTAGTTGGCTTTTGCTTTTTAATTTAATCAAATGCCATTTCGACTTCTAATGCAAATTAGTCTTTTGCTTTTTTACTTTCTTTTCATTTTGGTGTTGTCCTGATACTGTGTCACATAACAATATCCACTTACTGTATGATTTTGACAAAGAATTTTGCTTCGACAATTACCCCCTTGGCATTACTTTTGGTTTAATAAAAAATGCCAAGTTTTTATTTCCTGTTGAAGTTACTCTTGCACTATTTTAACTTCTTGTAAGATAGGCTTGTATTTTTTCAAATATTTGCCATTTATTCTGAATATCCTACTATCATAAGCTAATTCTTTTATTTCACAAGCTCCATTTGAAAATACTTGTAAAATTTTTAATGGTCTCTCCCAATTTGGTGACCATTTGCCTAAGACTCTATCTTTTTATCCATAGGCAAAAGTACTTTCCAAACAAAATCTCCAATGTTAAAAGATTTCGACTTTACCTTATTATAGGCTTTTGCAACACGTTCTTTCTATCTCAAAAGAACTTCTAAGGCCATCAATCTTTCTTCATATACATCAACCATCTCATCCAACATCATATTCCAATATTGATCTGTTGGAATTTCCATTTGTCTTTGCACTATGGTTGATTGTACATAAATCTATACGGGTAAAACTACAACATGCCCAAAATCTAATCGAAATGGTGTAGAGTTTATTGACTCTTTCGAAGATGTTCGACAAGCCCAAAGGACTTAATATAAGGTTTTATGCCAATATTTTGGTCTATGATGTACGTGTTTCTTATTCAAATTAATATTGAATAATACACTTATGAATCCTAGTTTTGAGGGCGATAAATTTGAACTTGCCAACTTAGCAATAAACGTGTACATAAACACTTTTTAATTGAGTTTGATGGGAAAATGTTAATGGTATATACATTTTATGACTTAAAAGACTAGGTGCACACTTTTACTGGCATAAAAAATCAATTTAAAATTAATAAAACTAAAAAGATTAACCCGATAAAAGCGTTAAACTTAAAGAACCCTATGATGTAAGTGACCTTTTTTATACGATCAAAATGATCCAAAAGATTTAAGGGTTTTAAGAAAAAAAATAAAATTAAAACAAGTTAAATAACTTAATGGTAATGATTTCTATAAAACTATATGCAGATTTTTTTTCTTCACGAAGAGCTACTATATCAAAAGTTATTTTTATATACAATTGCTTGCCGTGCCTGTCGTGCTATATGGCCTGTCGTGCCATATAGCACCGCTCTTATTCCAAGGTATTACCTCCGTCCCTAATTATAGGGCCCTTTTGAGGAAAACACTAGAATTAAGAAAGTTAATTGTTGAATTAATTTTGTTAACAATTGTTATTGTTTTACATGTTTATCCTTTATGAAAGAGAATTAAGTGAAGTTTTCATAGAATATTTATTATATATTCCAGAAAAATATGCAACATAAATAGGAATATAGTGGTAAAGAAATAATTAATGTACATTGAAATTTGAAAAGGATCTTATAAAAAGAGACAAAGAAAAAACACAAAAGAGTCTTATAATTAGGGATAGAGGTAATATTTAGAAAAAATATGTTTGGTTAACATTATAATATTAACAAGAACCTTAAAAATAGGGATTATAATAGGTAGTTATACACCAATTTATTATCATCTTCATGGGAATTTTATTCTCACCATTTTCTTTGGGAAAACTTTTTTATTCCCTGGAAGATTTTATACCCGGGAATAAAATTTTGTAAGCCTGTAACAAACATAGGCATGTATATTCTATCATTTTATTCTTATAAATCTAAGAATATAACTTGAATCAAACACACTCATAGAAGTGTATAAAATTCGACATTGTTTTACAACCCGTCCCGACCTGAACATAATGTGACCCGTCTCACCTTGTCAAAAAAAATTAAGGGACAAAAAAATAGAGGACATGATTATGACATAACCAAAATATCGATCGGGTTTGGGTAAACCCTATGGTTACCTGAGGGTTACCCTTCCCTTATATTAGCCTGTATTTTCAAAAGGCTCATTTAATCTGGTCACATTAGTTGACTTTTATCTTTGTAGGAACCGAAGTCTTTTCCTTCAAACTTGAGGAGTTCGACGAGCTATGGACTTAGCGTGAAAAGGCCTAAAAGCCTTAGAGTTTGACAAGAGGTGAGTCAAGGATGCGATACCGTCGAAGCCAAGCAATTCCTGTTGAGGCGGGAAGATTTCGAATTTCAAAGAGAAGCGGTTTCTTTGATGAAAACGTGGGAGACAAGCGGTTATCTACATGGAAGAAGTGTTGATCATGGGATTATGCTTTTTCCAGTTATTTTACTATGTATAAATAGTAGTTTTCCATAGGGAAAATGGGTCGTAAATCACCTATACAGAATTCTAATACACTCGAAGTACCGACACGAGAGAAAAGAGTCATTAAGAATGTATTTAAAGGATTTGTCGAACAACCTTTATTTTTAACGCAATGCAATTTATCTTTCCTTTAAGTTTCTGCAATTTTAACTTTCAACACCTTTATCTTGCATTTACTGCATTTTAAACCCTTTTTATGTCGAAAAATGCCATACGGTCTCATCCTGTTCATTAAGGAACCTATGAACTTGATGATGTTAACTCTCTTTTTAAAACCAAATGCAAAAAATGTCCTACGATTTCTGGTTTGATCCTGCTTGTATAAATAAAACCAGCCCTTTTTGTTTACAAAAAATACCGGTAAACAAATTGGCACGTCCAATGGGACCCTGCTTGTGCGTCATTTTCAAATTTTTTTTTCAAAACTTTTGGAAGCAATTTCCATTGTGCATTTTTTTTTTTAAAAAAAAAAAACCCTTTGGAAGAAATTGCCATAATCTTCCAAAACTTTTTCAAATTTTTTTTATTCTAAAAAACCCCTTTCTTGTGAAAACTGTTTTTTCTGAAAATTAGCAATTGTTTTTAGTAATTTTTTTAAAGAAAATTTGCATTCTTATGCATGCATTTAAGAAGTGGTCAAACTTTGAAGATAATGACTAAATCCGCCAATACTGAAACTTCTATGTCATCATAATCATCACAATCCTCTTCACAAGCACAATATACACAGGCATCCGCCCATTCAGTGGGTTCTAGTGTATCAACAGCCGTGGGGGCAATCATGGCCATGCTGGTTTCGACGGAAATGGGAGTAATCGCTTCCACAACCGCTGCAACTATAACCGTTACAATGACACAACCAGAAATGGGGACCATTGTGCCACCATTTAATGCTGGTGTACCTGTGTCTACAAGTGTCCCTACTTCTCCTAACCCTCAAGTTAGGGCTAGATATGATGATAGGGTCATAAATATGCAAAACTTCTCTAAGGACCAACCGTACGATATGCCAAATTCAATGATGGAAAATTTGCATAGCAATCTTGCATTCATATGTTGTTTAGGAACCAAATGGATGAGAGCAATCACGAGATGGTTAATTTGTTAACATAACACATTGATACGGTGTTTGATCCTTTGATTCAAAATACGAATCAAAGATACCAAGCATTAGCCACTCAAATGGGGGAGAATAGAAGATTTCTTCACCCTCCACAAACTGCCTATCAATGGATCCCTCGGATCCAGAATATCCCTCAAATCCAAAATATTCAACCTGTGCAAGTTGTCAAACCCATGGCTAAAAGACAACAACCTGTGCCTTAACTTCAATCGGTCGAACCAATGGTACAAGCACAACCATAAGTAATTTCGGTAAGCATGAATCATGATGCAAATGAAGTTGATAGGAACGTCCAACAACAAAACATCGGAGCTCATAATAACATAGCCAATTTGGTTGAAAATATTATGGCTCAGAATGGCTTAAACGTGGGTTTACATACGCCAAACTTTGTATCTCCTTTGTCAAAATATGTTCTACAAACTAAAATTCCTAGGAGTTATAAAATTCCTAAGTTCACAACGTTTGCTAATGATACCAGCGAATCTACTATCGAACATATAGCACGATACTTGACTGAGGTTGGAGGTATTGCAATAAAATGAGAATTTGAGATTAAAATTCTTTAACAAAGAATACCTTTATGTGGTTCAATTTTACATGGGCCAATCTATGATAAGAATAAAGGAATTGGCGAGTGTCAGGAGACGAACGACTGAATCTATTGATGATTATTTGATTAGATTCATATTGTTAAAGGCAAAGTGTTTTACTCAAGTGCCTGAACATGAGTTGGTCGAAATGGCCGCTGGTGGCGTAGATTATCCCTTCAGAAAGAAATTAGACAGTGAATACTTGAGAGATATGACCCAATTGGCCGATAGAGTTTAACAGGTCGAAAGACTGAGGGCTGAAAAAGCTAGAACTCACAAATTTAGAAGAGAAAAGGTTGCTTACATTGATACAAATGAAAGCGATCAAGAATTCGACATAGCTTATGAAGATGTCGAAGACGACGAGGTATATGTTGCTGAACTGAAACTTGGGCCTCCTTATACATGCAAAATGGTGAGGCCGTCAGATTGGAAATATCTTGTCGAGACACAAAATGATAAGTACACTTCCAAAACTTATACGTTCGATGTAACCAAATGCGATGAGATTTTTTATCTCTTAGTTGCTGATGTTCAAGTGGTGGTAGATAATGGTTTAAAAGTTCCACCACTAGAGCAGCATAAAAAGAGAGGGTTTTGTAAGTATCATAATTTCTTAGGACATAAGACCTCACATCGTGTACTTTTCAGGTACTTGGTGTAAAGAGCTCTGAATGAAGGTAGGCTGAATTTTGGAGATAAAACAAAGCCTCAAATGCAAGTGGATGTAGATCCCTTAAAAGGCGTCGATGGAATGTACACTGAAGTTGCAAGCTGTAACGTAGTGGAAGGCATTGTGGGTGCTGTCGAAAAACGATATGTTGAAGCAAAAGTTGATGTTGTTGAATGCCAGATGGTAGAAGCTTCTGGAGGCCCAAAAAATGCCAACGAAGTCATCTCAAAAACTCAGTTTGATGTGAACGCAAAAGTGGCTTATCTCATGGCTGAAGAGGAACTACTCAATTTTCTCAATCTGTGCAGGTTAAAAAAATCTTAGGCCATGCTGTGCCCTAGGTGTAGCTCTGTGTTTGAAAAAGAGGCTACCAAAAGCCTTGAGGGTTTTATTCCAAAATCTAAGAAAAAAGGAAAATGGCTTGCTGATCATAGTCCAAAATTCTCTTTTACGAAGAGTGATATTCCTTTCATCAATAACTCTTCAACCACTAATTATGTTAATAAGAATGGTCGAGGGAAAACTTTTTTGCCCCATGCTAAGGCACCTGTACAGAAATGCGTTCATTCGACCCATAAAAATGTCCAGTATGGAAAAAACAATGTGGTGAAAGGTAGTACTAGTAACACCGTTACTAAAAATGTGACTATTGATACAAAAAATCCAAATGACTAAAGGAAATATTCCTACCGTAATAATTACAAAGGGAAAAATCCTATGACTCGAACTCAATGGTGAAGGTATCAAAGGTCCAAGAAGGGTATCACTGGAAATTCTGATGATAAAGCAATTGATCCTAAAGGAAAGGAAAAATTGGTCGCAATAGTTAGAAGACCAATGAATGAAAGGTTATCTCTTCCTCCCATCGAGGAAAAGCCTGCTGGAGATGATGAAATGGATTCAAACTTCTTGGATTCAGAACCAAAATTTAATGTTATATGCAATGTGGTTTCCATTTTGCCTGTGAAATATGTCATAGTGTCTGATGTTCAAGAATCAAAAGAGGATTACAACTCAGAGGACATGGAGAAATATAAATCCATGTGTTGCTACGTAACAGATTATGGCTGTGGTGATCAACAAAAAGCCATATTTGAGAAACCTAATGGCTCCATAAAAAGCCATCTTAAACCATTATTCATTCAAGCCAATGTTGATGACGTTGGAGTCAACAAGGTGTTGGTAGATGATGGTGCTACTGTTAATCTAATTCCTTAATCTCTACATAAGAGGATTGAGAAATGTGGTACGAATTTGAAACCTCACAACATAGTTCTGTCGAACTATGAGGGAAAAGCTGGGTTTTCTCTTTGTGCTCTCCAAGGGAATCTCACTGTAGGATCTGTTACCAGACCAACATTATATATGGTGGTACCATTAAAAGCTAACTTCAACTTACTCTTGGGAAGAGAATGGATACATGGAATTGGTGTTGTTCCTTCATCTATGCACCAGATAGTTGTAATCTGGAAAGATGATGGCGAAGTTGAAACTATCGAGGCAGATCAAAGCTATTGTCTTGCTGAAGTTAATCATGTCACAAGGAAAACCTTTGAGAAAAGCTTGGAAAAAATAACATCATGTTCTTTTGCTGAAGATGGTTGTAATGACCAAATAGATATGAGTTCTGTAAGGCTCGACCTAATCCATTGCTTCATGTGGGAAAAGAAGGTTCCTAGCACATAATAATTAGCGAAAGATTCGATTCCCCATATGGGAGGATTGAATTAAATGACCATCATGTCTGAGCAAGATACTTGGAATAGGATTACAGCTTATTTGGCCGAAAATAAGATTAAGAAAGCCTTAGAGGCTAAATTACAACAAAAGATGGTCATAGGAACCATTAAAAAAGATGTGATCCAAACAATTGGTGACGAACGAAAAGAAAAAATGGGTGCAAACCAAAAACTTGATTGCATTTTTGATATTTCAGCACAAATTGTTTCAGGATATGTAGTTTCTAAACAGAGATTGCAAGAATCAATAGATATCGAAGGTAAAGTGGTTGCTACTAAATGCCTTTCAACAAAATGGTTAATGACAAAAATTGTGGGGGCCGAAGGAGAATAAAATTCAAATTCAAGTAAGTCGTTTTCGTATCATAATCGTTTATATCATGAAATTTTCCGAATTCAAATTTTTTCCATTAACAATTTGTCAAGAGAATTATTTTTTGGCAATAGAACGTTTAATATAGACGGCGAATATTTGAAAAAACATAAGCCTGTTGTGAAAACAGGTAAAATGATGAGAGAGTAATCTTTTGTCGAGAAACAGAACTTGGCATCCGTTAAAACCAAAATAATGCCAGGGAAAAGAAATGTCTAAGTCAGGACATTGTCGAAATATTACAAAAAATTTGGAAAGTGTTATGTTAACAAGTTTTCATGACAACACCCAAATAGAGAAAGTTCTAAGGCAAAAGTCTAAAACTTAAAGTTATGCTTTTGGGCTGCATAAACCGTTTCAGCTTGCCTTAACGTCGAGTCGACTTGAGACTCAGATGTTGGTATTGTAGCAACACTAGTTTCAATTATGCCATCTTTCTCTAGATGGCGTAGAGCAGCTTCCTCTTTGGAATTTAGCGAGCCTTGATAGAAACTAGGCTTAAACCATCAATTTCAGCCTTTCTTTTCTTTCCTTCATCAACCTTTGCTTGCCATTTCCTAGCCTCATATTCTCACAGAGGAATGTTGGCTTCTAAGTCTACTAGTCCAGCTTCCTCTTTTCGAGCTGCAACTTCTAGGGAGAAGGTCTCTTCGGTCATGAGGGTACTCTGATTCAATTCTTGTAGTCGAAGACGATTCTGTTCGTCGGCCTTCTCATGGAGTTCTTTCTTTTGTTTGATGTGTTGTAATACGTTTTCCAAAAGAGGCTCAAACCTGACTAGAAAGCAAGACATATCGCCTCTGTGAGCAGATTCTAAAGAAGTCAAAAGAGTATGAAGATGGAGGCATTCTTTGTGCTTAAAATTTGGAGGCATTATTTGTATGGTTCTAAATTCGAAGTGTTCAGCGATCATAAGAGTCTGAAGTATCTATTTGATCAGAAGGAATTGAATATGAGGCAGCGAAGGTGGCTTGAGTTGTTGAAAGATTATGATTTTGGTTTGAATTACCATTCAGGAAAAGCTAATGTTGTTGCAGATGCTCTAAGTAGGAAAACTTTGCATATGTCAGCTATGATGGTTAAAGAGTTGGAGCTACTTAAACAGTTTAGAGACCTGAGTCTAGTTTGTGAGTTATCAGCTCAGAGTGTGAAGTTGGGTATGTTGAAGATTAATAGTGAATTTTTGAACAGTATTAAAGAAGCTCAGAAAGTGGATGTAAAGTTTGTGGACTTAATGGTTGGAAATAATCAGACTGAGGATAGTGACTTTAAAGTTGATGATCAAGGAGTGTTGCGATTTTGAGGCAGAATTTGTATTCCTAATAATGCTGAGATGAAAAAGATGATCCTTGAAGAAAGTCATAGAAGTAACTTGCGTATTCATCCGGGAGCTACAAAGATGTATCATGACTTAAAGAAATTGTTCTGGTGGTCCGGGTTGAAGCGTGATGTAGCACAATTTGTATATTCATGTTTGATTTGTCAGAAGTCAAAAGTTGAGCATTAGAAACCTACTAGGTTGTTGACACCGTTAGATGTACTAGAGTGGAAATGGGATAGTATATCCATGGACTTTGTGAAGAGTTTTCCGAATACTCCAAGATGGCATGACGCTACTTGGGTGATTGTGGATAGATTGACGAAGTCGGCTCATTTTATTTCGACTAATATCAGTTTTCCGGTATCTCAGTTGGCGGAGATTTATATTCGTGAGATTGTGAAGCTACATGGTGTTCCGTCGAGCATTGTGTCAGATAGAGATCCAAGGTTTACTTCTAGATTTTGGAAGACTTTGCAAGAGGCGTTGGGTTCTAAGTTGGAAGATTTGGGACGTTGGAAGATTTTTTGAGAGTTGTGTACTTGAGCAAGGTGGAACTTGGGATAGTCATCTACCGTTGATAGAGTTTACGTATAATAATAGTTATCATTCTAGTATTGGAATGGCACCGTTCGAAGCTTTGTATGGTCGGAGGTGCAGAACTCCGTTGTGTTGGTTTGAGTCAGGTGAAAGTGTAGTTTTGGGACCAGATATCGTTCATCAGACTACAAAAAAGGTTAAGTTGATCAGAGAAAAGATGAAAGCGTCGCAGAGTCGACAGAAGAGTTATCATGATAAGCGTAGAAAA
>Ga0315915_1002986_pt1 | contig 21526 bp, 18 predicted proteins | sample MpolbnodulesMG_FD_207738 | JGI IMG/M metagenome (GOLD analysis project Ga0315915, IMG submission 207738) | Medicago polymorpha root nodule microbial communities from Los Angeles, California, United States - branched nodules | ecosystem: Host-associated > Plants > Roots > Nodule | place: USA... | reverse complement strand
CTACTTTTGACTTGTTTTCCTCTGACACATGCTTCACATACTTTATCTTTATCAAAATTGATTTTTGGAAGACCTCTTACCAAGTCTAGTTGTGAGATTTTTGAAATAGTTTTCATACTAACATGTCAGCTCTTTTATGCCAAATCCATTTATCTTTGTCAATGGACATGAAGCAAGTTTCAGCCGGAATGCCATCTAAGTATAAAACATAAAGATTTTTCTTACGAGAACCCGTGAAAAAAATATTTCCAGTAGAAACTTGCTTGACTTCACATATGTTGGGTTTAAAGATTACTTCAAAACCACTGTCGCATAATTGACTTATGCTTAGTAGGTTATGTTTTAATCCTTCAACATGTTGAATATCTTCTATTTTAGCAGAATTAGTTTTACCTATAATTCCTTTACCTTTGATTTGTCCTTTGTCATTGTTACCAAAGGACCACCTTTCCGATAACAAGAAACGATCGATATGGCTCATAGACTTCCCATCCCCCCGGTACCACGTGTATCTACGGCCCTAGAGAGGTAAATCCACCAAGCAAGAATCAACAATTAACTGATTAAAATTTACGCTAACAGAAGAAATCACGTTACTTCCCACACTTCTGCGTTCCTCCACATACCGAACAACATTAAAATCCCCACACACACAAACATTTTGATCATGTAGAGATGCCAACCGATTAGCCAAAGTTTGCCAAAGAACTTGTTGTCGATTAGAATCACAAGGGGCATAAACATTAAAAATAGTAAACTCATTTCCTGACTTCACAAAGCGACCTTGAATCCATAGAACATGCTCAAAAAAAATAGTAGACCACACCTCAACCTCCTTGTTGTCCAAAGGGTTAATAAACCTTTGGAGGCTCCCATCGAAGGTTGATAAGAAAAGTCGACATGAGTGTTGTTCCATAGAGAATTGCGCAACAAATTATTACAGACTGCTAGCTTTGTTTCTTGTATACAAAGAATTAACGGACATTTCTCCCTCACCATCTGACTTACCTCCCTCTTTTTTTCAACTCCACCTAAGCCCCTGACATTCCAAGAAATTATCTTCATAACAACCACCACACACCACAACTAGTCCAACCCCCACCACCTCCCAACCGCCACTCAAACTACACCTCTCTCCCATCTCCCTCTTTATTTTTTCTACCCACCCCCGACAACACATCAAACATATTATTTTTGTCCCCTTTAAAATTCAATCCCACCGTCTTGCCTATTCCTCGAACATCATCTGACTGCACCCTATCATTTCCATGAACAACCAGCCAATTAGGCCAGTCATTATTATTCACAGACGCTTGAGAACCACTGAGAGAAGAATTAGTAGACATAGAAACATTCGTTTGGGAACCACCAGACACCAACTTCCTCTTTTTAGTGTTCTTGCGCAAAGCACAAAGCACTTCCTTCCTATCAGCGTCAGAAAGATGCACAATATGCTTCAAACGACGGGCACAGTGTCGTAAATAACCCCCACCCTTCTTCTTTGTACCTCTTGGGGCAGAAGCAATAATTTTTCTTGTCTCTTTTGTTTGGAGTGAAATTGATTTCCTTGCTTCCACTTTATTGTGTCTACTGACCCATTCTAGGCTCCATGGACCAGCCTTAATATTTCGAAGTTTGCCCGGAGGACATGAGGAAGTTCGCTTTAAAACACGCTTATCAACACTTGGAAAATGGCGCTGCACAACCTCAGTCCCTTCATCTCTGATACCCCTGTTAATATGAGCTGAACCTTCAAGAGCAGTCGCTGTCTTTAACACAGTAGGCGTTGCACTAATTCCTTCACCTACAGGCACCAAGTCGGACGTAGAATTAGCTTGGAGCTTTCTCCTTATTCATTTCAGATGCTGAATGAGACATATTACACTGCATTTGCCTCTCTGAGTTATCCTTGTGCCATTCCTCAAATACATCATTCAAAAGTTGATCAACATCCCCTCTATTCGCCAACTCCTCTACACCGTCATCATGGTTCGAAACATCATCAGAATGTGACTCCTCATCATCACTCAAACATGCATCCTCCCCCAATGAAAATCCACCTTCCTCAATAATTTGAAAATCAAATATTTCACCATCCACCATGATCGTTGCATCAGCCTTAGTAATATCCAAAGAAGACGTCGAGATTAAGACGCGTGCATAATCTAACCGGCCTTTGTCATCTGTCAAATCATCGAGCCTCAACAAACGACTGCAATCATAAACACATAATTTGAAAAAATCCAAATTCCAAGTATGCAAAGGTACCCCATAAATCCGGACCCATGCTCCCCTTTCACGAACCACAAAATTCTTGTTCCATTTGATTGGCGACGTAAAGAAATTTTCAAAAAATTCAGCAGCTTGTGAAATAATAAAACTGACATCCTCACCGTTGTCTGTTGTCGAGAACACCTTGTCTGTGCCCAATGGAATAATATTCAACTTGTCAAAACCCGCGTCGAAAATGCGACGTTGCACCACCGGAATAGCATCTCTGTTCAAAACTGAAACCACCACACCTCGACTTGCCCAAGTTACGTCATGTTCCGTGGAAAAATACTTTGGTACATACACCTTATTCGCAACCGGCACCTCCACAACCACCTTCCCACCGACATCTAATTGCTTCCCCTTGTTACCACCTAAAACTCCTCCATCACCCACCTTAACCAACTCGACCTTCTTGCTTTTAACTCCCTCAACAACACCCTCATCGACATCCTTCCCTCCATCTCCCTTCCCAACCTTACTTTTTTCTCCTCAAATTTTTTTGCACCATCTTTCATTTTATCTCCCTCTCCTCGCTCCCTATGATCACCTCTACTATTGCCAAATCTGTCGAAACTAGCAACCTTAGCCACCACCCTCCAATCACCAAACCACACATTATTCAACGCCTTTAATAATTTCTCTACATCTTTCACCTTTCCGTAACGCACAAAACTAAATACATCACCGTTCACGTTACGTTTCCGCGCCAAATAAACATCTTCCATTAACCCATACACCTCAAAACCTTGTCTCAGAGCAACATAAGAAATATCATGTGGAACATTGGTGAAATAAAATGAAACAAAAGCATTATTCACCGTATGTATCTGATCGCGCTGAACAGATTGTTGGTTCCGTGAAGCTGGACGACGTGCTAGCTGCCTCTGTCGCGTACTACCAACATATTGTGGTGCGGAAGGTTGATGATCACGATTACCATTCAAATTGCGACGCGGTTCCAACACATGAACGTCTTTATAAGTCAATCGATCATGAACCCTAGGTCTGTCTTGTCTGATATACTGCACCGTAACCCTACCATCCTGAGATAGCTCCTGATTGCCAAAAATAAACTCATCATCTGTATCATAACCGTACTCAGAATCTTCCCGAACCCTAACCCTGGACTGTCCCTGCCGATGATCCCTCGAACCTCCATCCCTCGACGTAATTGTCCTCTTTGAAGGCGAGGATAATCACCGCTCTCCCTCTCCAGACCACACTCTCTACCTCTCTCTCTGGACATCGTTTTCTTTTCAAAATTCCTATTATTAATAATTTTTTACTATCATGTTGGTAAAAAAAATTGTTACTATCATATGCCACTGTATTTTTTTTGGATGCAGTTCTCTATTACTATTGAATTGAATTGTGTTCCATCCGCATTTTATTATAAGAATATCTCTTAGACGTAATTGTGAGTATAACTCAATTGATAATATGCATAAGTGAAGGTTCAAACTCTAAATTACCCAATTATCCGCCTTAAAATGTGAAATTCTAGGTTACTTGGCAAAAATAAACTATAATCTTTGGTCGTTTGCTGGAAGCGTCAATGACAAACTAAAAAAAGACTCATCAACCATAATCAAAGAATTTAAACAATTGTTTGATACTTGAAACATTATATGCACAAATTTCAATCATTCTTCTTCGTGTAATCTCTTCTAATCTTATATTAACATGGTGGTGTTATTGATGCATTCCCAGAGTCACTAGTTAGCTGAAATAAGTGAGTGAAAAGAATCATAATAACAAACAATTTTTTTTCTAAATCTTGTTTGTCAACTCAGTACAATTTTATTTCAACTAAAATAGCTTCTTGAATCTCAATATGTAGCGTGTTAGACCAACCAACACTCCCGTAAAAATCAAATCTAATATTTCCCTCATAATTTCTCACCAAACCTCCAAATACTGGTTTTTCCTAGATTAGTCAATCCACTAACACCCATATTTAAAACCATAACATCTTGGTCTCCGCTTTGCCAACGAACTTCACGAATATGTCGAGATGCAAAAAGAAAATGTTTTTCATACACTTGAAGAGTTACTTGCAACTGATTAAATATAGATATTATGATTGAAACTTTCATTGGCTAAATATCTTCAACAATATATTTACTTCGATATTTAATTTATTTTGTTCAACTAATTTAGAAAAAATAAAAGTTTACGGTACCAATTGTTTAACTGGTAGGTTAATTCAAAACTTTCACGAGATTTTTTTAAAAGTTTCCAACTACATTGCCTAGTGTTAATTGATATTTTCAAAAGTTTTAAACCATATTTTTTTTAGGGGAACGAGATTTTTTTTATTTAAATGCATCCTAAAAAATGGGTTTATATGTTTTGGTTTGAACCCCGAACCTTGTATATATTATGCATTGTCCTTACGACGTGAACTTATATGTTTTGGTTTACATTTATATTACATGGTGTGATTTTTTTTACCCTTGTAAACTAATGTATTTAATTAAAAATCAACTGACCAATACAATCATGATCAACACAATCATGTGTGTTAAAATAAAGCTGAAAACTGACCTATATATTCCCGCTTTAGCAAGATTGTGGACAATTGTATTGGCCTCTGCCTCTCTTGTAGAGCACTCGGCATAAGAGTGAAAAATGATTTTATTGTCATTTTAATCAAGACTAAATGATTTTGGTCGGAACGACCTAATAATTTTTTTGCATATATAATTTTTAAACTCAAATATTGGTATCCCTTTAAGAAAAATACTAGATAATATAAAATTGAGAAGTTCTTATTTACCCATGAATAAAATGTGGGTTGAGTTGGCATCAATCAAGATCATCCATTTTTTTTAGCAATTAATATCATCCATTTGTCTCCTACTATTTGTCTAACTAATATAAATAGACGAATGAATGATTTTGATTGGTATCAACTCACATGGATAGTCTCTGTCTTCCTTTTGTGGATGGATAATGTAGTTGTCACCTATCAAATTTGTCTGTTTATTGTCAATCGAGGACCAAAACTGTGTTACTGGTCTTTGAACAATAAACTTGCATGTTCGTTGTTTTGCCAAGTATTTCCAAAAAATAAATAATACTACAAGAATCTCATAAAAGAAACAGATGCACAACTACATGAATCATACAAAATGCACGAATAATTTTGTAGTTAAGCTGTGAGATTCTTAGCACTACGTTTCTCACTTCTTATTCATATCAGCCAAAACAAAATGAAACTTTGGACAATAACTGAAAAAATCTAATTGTCAAAATATATCACACGTTGAGCTAAAAAATTGCACTTCTATTACATAATGATATTGTATCCTTGTATGTACATTTTGTACAGGAGTTATAAAAGAATATAATTCTTACACATGAACATCTAATTCAAAAATTAAAAATAAAAGAAGAAAAGTTAGTAGAAGTTATTATTTTGTTGTCACACCAAGTATCAAGAACCAACAAAATATAATCACAACCTTTATGTATTAAAAACAGATTGATGCCCCCTTGGTGGTGTAACAGAATGATGACTAACATAATCTTCATTTGTTAACACTGGTGTTCCCAATCCATCTTCAGAACCAGCTCCAGCATATTGTTGAACTACCAACACTGAAGCAATTGTTGCAAAATCAGATGATGCTAACAAATCACCAATAGCTCCTAATTCAGGACACTCACTCCAATCAGTTAGCCCTGCCGTGAGCGGCGATATAACTCCTTGTCCTCTCCCAACTATAAATAGGCCAAATACATCACCCATAGACCTTACTGCCGCGACAGTTTCCTCGCCATTGTTTACAACCTTTTCAATATATGCAATTGAATCATCATTCACATGGCTCATTGTGAACCAATGCAAAAACTTCTCATCAATTTGCTTTTCACTATCTTCTTCTGTTTCAACATCTAATACTCTTTGTCTATTTACATTGTTATCACGGGTACTAATATTTTCGTTCATCGTTATTTCATCTCCAGGAACAAAACGCATTACAGTTAGACTTATTCCAGAATGTTCCGACATTCTCCAACCATAACTTAATGCTTCTCTATCATCTGGTCCTCCAAAAAACAAAACTGCTATATGATGAGACATTTGATCAGCTATCAGACGGTTTGAACTATTTAAGCCTCTATCTACTAGAATTCCAACCGAACAAGGCGAATTCGCTAATACATTTTGGTTAACAGTTCGAAATGCCATGTTTGTTGATTCCATTCCGCCATCAACTGTTTGTTGCTTATGAAAAGGGATGATTATAAAGGCGACACGTTTTTCTTCGGCTAAATTGCATATATCTTCATGCATTGTAGAGTAAGGGGAGATTGCTGTCAAAGGTTGGACTGATACATGTTCGGAGTGTTGTTCATAGTTTTCAAAGGCATTGATAATATGATCAGATTGAGCTTCAGTCCTGTTAAGAGCCGGGTGATCTGATTTTCTAGATGTATGGACAATGAGTAATGCTGATGTTCGACCGGTAAGTTCAACTAAATGGACAACATAGATACATATTGGTGACTTTTTGGTTGGATTTGAGGCTTCAAGGAGGTTGATCATTGTTGGAACATTTCTAGGGGTATGAATACACACTAGTACTCTAAACTCTGCATCTTTTTTTGACATTTGAATTGTTCTTCTTTTGTAAGATATCATTCCCCTTGATGGTCTATATATAATTGATATTCCAGGTACAATCAATCCAGTCATCATTATAGTTATAACCACCATGGTTGCAAATGCTCCCTCATCCAAAACCTGCATGGAATTAGTAATTTACGATTCGTTAATTGATATATCAACATGTGTAGATAATATGGTAGCCTAGTAGTGTATTATTGTACTATTATTATTTAACATCTACTAATGGATGGATTTAATTGATATGGAAGGATAAAACAAAGATTTTTTGATTCAACACCTTTTGATTCATAATTTGTAAAATTAATCTCACCTTTTGATCCCTACCGATGTTAAGAACAAGAATTTCAACAAGGCCTTTTGTGTTCATGAGCATGCCAAGTGCAGCTCCGTCAGAAACTGACATTTGATAACTAAGAGCAACAATTAAAGTTCCAACCACTTTGCCAACACAAGCCAAAATAACAAGAAGGATTAAAATTGCCCATGTAGAAACACCATTGATGAGGCCAACGTTAGTCTTAAGGCCACTAATTGCAAAAAAGAGAGGAAGCAAAAGTCCAGAAACAAAGTCCTCAAGCTTTTCAATAAGAGCAAAACCAAGTGGTCCAGTTGGAATAATCAAACCAAACACAAAAGCTCCAAAAACAGAATGAGTTCCAATAGCATCTGTGATGAAACCCGATATCATCACACCTGCCAGTATCAAACAAATATAGAAATCGCTAAACGTTTCGCCTTCAGGTGTTTTCCTTATTATCCACATGATTATTGGTCTTACAACAAAAGCATTAAAAGCAACAAATGCTGCACTTGACAACACAACCATTAAAGAAGCCAAAGTAACTTTTTCATTCTCTGCCATAGCAATTGCTATGGCCAAAAGTACCCATGACAAAACATCATTAATGAGTGCAGATGAAAGAGCAACCCTGCCCAACTCTGTGTTGATCAGTTTTAGCTCTGCAAGGATCCTAGCAAGAACAGGAAATGCAGTGACAGAAAGAACAACACCAAGCATTAGAACATAAGCTCCTACATTTGCAGCTTGCTCGGTGTTTTTTATCAAAAATATGGAAAATAGTGCTCCTGTTCCGAATGGTAATATCATACCAGCTGCTGCTATGGTCACTGATTTTCTACCTATGCGTCGTAGTGCAGATGCATCCATGCCTACTCCAACCAAGAATAGAAAATATAAAAGACCAATGTTTGCCATTGTTTCAATCACCATCACACTTCTTAGAGGAAAAACAGCATCTGCAAATGTTTTGTTTCGACCAAGAACAGAAGGACCCAATACTATCCCTCCCTGCATCCATACAACATACCATGTATATGTAACAAGATAACTTTACCAATATTTATGATCTTGAATAAAAAAACTATATGAAATAATCTCACTATTTAGATATTTATATAAAATGATTATACTAATTAGACATCCCTGCAAAACTTTTTTTTACATTGACATACGATGCATAGAAAAATTCTAAAACTAACCAAGATTTCAGCTATAACGCGTGGCTGCCGAATGGGCTTGAGTATGAAGACGAAGATTCGAGTGGCAATGACAACTAAAATAACTTGTAGAATGAAGAGAGGAAGAGCAAAGTCTAAAGGGTTATCTCCTTGCCATATTCCATTTGTTGTTATCATAGTTGGAGAATAACACACCATCTCATCTGCGGTTGCGTTCTTATCTCCCATTTTTTTCTTCTTTTCTCAATCCAATCACCTCTTGTATATGTATGTATATAGATTTATATTTTGTCACCAATTCCTCTTATGTTAATCCCAATGCATATATTAGCTAGAGACTTTTTTTTTCCCTTTCTTTTTTATGATTTATATATGCATTGCCTTATTATTACCAAGGCACAAGCAAGTTGGATTATGCATGAAACATTGTCAATGAGTTTTGCAGGAAAAAATGGAACCAAGAAATTGAGAGAATGCAAGAATGAGAGGAAAATCTTCTATTTTTTTTTCTTTCTTGGAGAGGAAAATTTGGAACGTCAAAAGGGAGAGCTGAAAAGAAGTGCACGTTCATTTTGTTTTGGTGGTTGTCCACTCCTAGTGGAAAACTTTAGTTGATTTCTATGGCCATATGTGGTGTATATGGGTCTCTATTTTAAGAAAAATTAAATGAATATTGCTAGTTAATTAATGGAGGCACAAAATAGGTGAAGTGTGTCTTAATTGGTAATTCCTTCGTTAGAGATTTGGGATTGAAATCCACTATATTTATTTTTAAAAATATAAATCAAGAAATTTATAATTTAAATAAAAAATATGTCCATAGAATATGGAATTTTTAATTAATAATTTATTGTTATTTCCCTCCAAAATTTGTTTATTGTTAACTTATGAATTATAATTTTTTTATTTTTTTAAAAGTAAAGAAGGATTTTATCTTTTTAGGTAAGAAAGGGGGCTTTAAATCATAGGTCGTTCTATTTTCTTTATCATTAGGATTCAAACTCAGTATTTTAAAGTTATAACACTCATCCTTGTCAAAAAAAAAGAAGTTATAACACTCATGCGTTTTTTTGCATCAATCACTTATGTTAAACTTCCGTGGTCAAAAAGTGATTCTATAAAATCATGTGATTGTTCTTTTTAAAGTAAACATAGATATATTACAATATTTCAATTTTTTTTTTTTAGGAGGAAGAATGATAATTGCGAACGAGGGAACACCTTTAATTCTGGGTTTCAATAGTATGAACAAATCATAAGGAACAAGGGTTACCCTAGAGTATACATGTTAGATCTTAGAAAAAACCAAACGATCCTTATTAAAGATATAATAAAGCTATTTAATAATCACATTTATAACGTTTTTCTCTCAAACTCACTATGCATTAACATGAGCAATTAAGAAACGAAAAACCTTTAATATAACGCGTCTTTGCAAACAAGCAGTAGCGTTTTTTTTAACATCAATTTTTTTTTATTTAGATATAAGAGAGAAGTACAAAGAGTGCTTAATCCAAAATTCGGAAAAAGTACAAGAGATACTTGATCCACAGAAGAACCTAAATTCGATCAAGTATTAAATCACATAAGGGGGTTCAAAATACATACAAGACCCCCTTTGGTCCTAGCAAGAAACCGCCTCCAAGAGATTAGTTTGATGTCGTCAACATTCTCTTCAACCTCCAAGTTCTTTTAAGAAAAAATAATTTCGTTCTGAGCATTATAAATCTCCCAAATTGTGGCATGCCAAATAAGAGTGAACCTTTTTTAGTGTTTTTTCCTCCGAGATGATGATGAGAAGTAATCAAGGAGCGGGACTATGTTTCTGGAAAGAATCCCTCTCGTTCCAAATTAAGACAAATGGTAGTGTAATTATGCCATACCGAAGATGATGACGAATGAGGTGACAATCAATCTTAATGTGTTTGGACGTACATGAAATACGAAGTTATGAGCAATTTGAATAACACTCTTAGTGTTGTAGTGCATCAGAGTTGGTTCAGAAAAATACACCCATATCAAATAATAGCTAACGCATTCATATTAATTTAGTAGCAATGGATGTCATAACAAAATATAACTCAACTTCTAGAGTTTGAGACAATATCTTGTTTCGTACTCTTCCAAAAAATAACAGAGTCTCCAAAAATGATATAAAACCATGTGGTAGGCTTACGATATGTGAGGTTACAAGTCCAATCATCGTTAAAATAAGCATGAATCTCATTTGATTCTGGGATATATTGTAAAGTGAACACTTGTTAGTTTAAGTTTTCGGTAGTATGCGCAAAGCATAAGAAACATGGATCAATCGATACCATGGTGTCAAACTTAACAATATGACGGTGACGATAATTCTTTATTGTATACTTGTATTACAAAATAGATCGTTAGATTGAAAGATATTATAACATAGATCATGTGTACAAATCGAAAATCGTTTAATATATCAATTAAATACATCAAAACTAACTCTCTTTTTTTTTTAAAAGTTCATAATACATTGTACCAAAAAAATATTGATTTCTATGGTACCAAAAAATAAAAGAAGTGATTTTTTTCTTTTGGGGGTCAAGAAGAAGAACTGATTTCTATAAATTCATAAATATATATTAATACAATTATTATTTTTAGCGAAAAAAAGAAGAAGAACTGATTTCTATAAATTTATACATTAATACATTGTACCTGTAATATAAAGTTACTTAAGTCCCAGAGTCAGTTTTTCTTCCAAAAAGTATACAACTAAATTCCTAGAAATTCAATCCTGAAGCACAAAGATCTATTCTAATTAATATTAAGTATTAATATTGAGTAATATATACACTATATTGAAGCTAATTATTAACTAATTAGGTAGGCTTGTTTGATCAAGATCATCATCTATAGACATAAAAACTTCATCTAGCCATGACACATCTGTTCCATTATCATCAATATCCTCATCGCTTGCACCTTGTTGTGACATCTTCTTTTCATAAACTTTGCATAAAACCCATTTTCTCCAATTATGATCCTGTCTCACACAATCAAAATAAATTGATACAAATCAATTCAATTTTATTTTCTTCATGTTAATTTTTTTCCACATTAATTGGTCATGATCTTTTCTTAGTAAGTAATTTGTTGTGATTTATGAATAGGTAGTTAACAAAACAAAACACAATCACTTACAGGAGATGAGGAAATATGATATTCTTCCATTACCCAACTTGTTTCAATTCCTTCCTCAAGGTTGAATACAAGGTACTTCTTCATTCCCAATTTATTTATAGGTTTTGTGACCCCAATTTCCTTCCAATATCCATTTTCAGTGCTTCTATTTTCCTTCACTTCGGTGAAAAAGTAGTGCTCATTTCCACTTGACAATGCTTTACCTGTTTACAAAGGCATGTATATTTCTTGGGGGTGTTATACACATTCACAACCATAAAGAGTACAATTTTCCAGATAGGTTTTTCATAAATTTTGGATAATTTTCGACAAATAACGTAATATTTTTATTTTTTTTACACGGATTTCAAATAAAACTTTGATAGATAACAAATCTATAACTAATTGACGGTGAGATTGGTCCGGGATTAGTCGATTATTGAATCGATATTCAATTTCAAAAAAAAAATGTCATAGCATATAATTTCGATCTTAAAAAATGTCATAGCAACAACATATGTTAAGATCGAATCGATTGAGAGTATCCTAATTTAAATCATATTTAGAACAACTTTTTGTTAAATTTTACTTACTAACTTTCTAGCTGAATTTTGGACTATCAGTGCTAATTTTAATGAGAATCAAAATGTTAAGACAAAATAAATTGGATGAATTTCATTTTTCTAGTATGTAATTTTTTTTATAGCTAATCCAATATTTACTGGTAGTATATGTATAGGAATGGAGTTGTATCTATATATGCATGCATATATGGCTAACTAAATATCCAGTATATCCCTTCAAAAAAAAAAAAATCCAGTATATGTCACTTCAATATTGAAATTGAAAATATTATATGAAATATATACCTAGTACTATATATAAGACATTACCGTATATTTCCCAAGGATCATGGTGAGACAAGTGAAGTTCAGGTATGATGTTTTGATGATATGGTAAAGAAGCCTTGGAATAGAGAAAATGAAGGACTAGTTCTTCATCCGTTGGAGAAAAGTAAAACCCAGGAGGAAGCTTCAGACTGCATTCACTCCCCATCATTTCTTATATACGTACTTTGTAATTAAAACCACAGATTTTGGAACTAAATTTGGGCTATATGTTTGTCACTATATAACATATATTCTGTTATGTTATATATGATTCTTGGGAACTCCCATCACAACTTATATATATAGCAATATAAAGATAAGAGACTTTGGTTTCAGAAAAAGAATTGAGTTGCCAGAAGAAAATCGCCGTTTGCGTGGAATACCACTATAAGAAAGTGGGGCCGCCAAACAAAGCAGCTGTCCAAGGAACCTAACAATTGAAGTTACATTGTAATTCATCATTTAAGTTAACATCAAATTAATTTACCACAAATATATAACTTAACAAGGATAAGTATTAGTATATGAGAATTGAGCTTATTCTATCTTCAAAATTAATGCGTGATTCCTACTTTTTTTTTTAACGGTCAATTATTTCCCTACCCCTTGCAGATAGCTAGCTTGCATAATGCATGATGATTTTTCCATTGCATGCACATATTATATTGCAAACTATTATTTTTGGATTTCCAAAACTGTTGTATTTAAATTTTTAAATTATATTATCTACCGAAATTGTTATTAGGTTGAGTCACGACCAGGTCGTTCTCTTTAAGACGTTTCGTACTGCCCAAAATTGTGCAAGACAGACTATCAACCACGCCGCCTCCAGGATAAAACAAGTTCAGCTACAACTGTTCGATTAACTACTGCACTGTAGAAAACCGTTCGAGAATTACACCCTCAAATATGGTACTAAGACCACTCTTTAATACTGAAACCACTTTAATATGGTACTGTTACCACTCTATTATGGTGCGGAGACCACTCAAATATGGTGTTACCACCATTCTAATTATTAACTTCTCCAACTATGATACTATGATCACTCAAATATGGTTTTACACCATTCTAATGTCTAACTTCTTCAAGAATCGAAGAAGAATATATTTTAAGATCATTCATAATTTTGAAGGGACATTATACCGAAAAAGGGACTATGATCTTAAATTATTATTTATTCCAAAGGACATAAAAATATCGAAGGACTATGAACTTAAGACGATTATTTATTCCGAATGGACATTAAACAGAAAAGGGACTATGGTCTTAAGAACACTCTTAATTTCGAAGGGACAGAAAAAAGGAGATGAAGAGAAGAAAGACTCGTCAACACAAGTCAAGAAAGGGAGAAGAGAGAAAGAGTTCCCGACAACTCAATGAAACTCTTTTGTGTGATTTTGGAACTAGGCGAGCTCTCCTTTTATCAAGAAAGGGAGAAGAGAGAAAGAGTTTCCGACAACTCAATGAAACTCTTTTGTGTGATTTTGGAACTAGGCGAGCTCTCCTTTTATAGGGAGAGTTTGTAACTAATTTGGAGAAACTTAAGAATTAAGTAAACTTAAAAATTAAGCAACCCACAAATCAGCTCAAGTAACAAACTAATCGGATAAGTTCAAAAAGAAACAAACCCACTAACGAAGGAAAAATAGGAAATTCAGTTGGATTCTCAATCTTATCACAACAAACATAACCTAAAATTATGGATAATAATAATAATTATTATTTTCATCATTATCAGGTATTTAAAATTAAATACCACTATTTAAACACTAGAGTATGTTCTATTTTATGCGGGACTCCCACACTCTATTTTTTCAATTCACACAACATTAGATCAAAGTTTAATAACTTGGTGTTTAATCTTCCAACCTTCCAATTTCTTTCCATCTTCACACCAATGTTCCAACAGAAACATGTGTACTGGAAAGGAAAAAAAAAGTCCTACCATTAAAATTAATATATAAGAGTTGAAAATAGTTTAAGACAATATTGAGTTTCTAATTAATATTCTATTAATATATCAATAATGCTTCCTATGCCCAGTTGATGGGTGTTATACTAGCAATTGACATTGCTCACAAAAAAGTTGGCATTGTCTATCAATAGAATCTGATTTAGATATGGTGACTATGACTTTTAAGTTCCACTATATCTTGGAATTTAAGAAACCGTTGTCTCAATTGTATCCCTCTTATTAAAGTATCCATTATATTATCTCACACATTTTAGGAAAAGACAATCAATATGTTGATAAACATGTCAATCTTAACTTCTGATTGAACATTATCATTGGTGAGATTTTCACCTACTATTTTGAATGATTTCATTGGAAATATAGTTTACCTTTTTTGGATTGAGAAATATAGTTTACCTAAATATAGGTTTTGTTTGCTTGTTAATGATTGATCACTACACTCTTTTTCTCCTTCACCTTGGTTTTATCTCATAGAATTTTCTAGCGAATCTTTTTTAAGACGATTAGATTTGTACTTTATGCTTGCTTGAGTTTTGCTCGAGTCCCCAAAAAATTTTGTAGTTATTTTTATGTCTACAAATATTTTATAGAGTGTTGTAAATGATCGGTGAAATGGATGGATGCCAACATAATTAAGATATCTTTTTTCACAAGATGTTTTTTCACTCTATTTTTTGTAAAAAAATTGTTTTGATATACGGTTGTTGAGATGGACCTAAAGTGTTTTTACAATCGAGCACTTTATCAACGTTCCATTTATCAAAGGGAAATGAAATTCTACATGTAGCTTTGTGGCGCGAAAATCACTGTAACTTTAATATACTTTTATGTATTTTATTAAGAAAAAAGATAAAAGAGAATTGATAGATAAAATAAAAGAGTGCGATATTAAAAAGAGATAAACACAAATGTACGGTGTCTTTCTCTCCCTTTAGAAGTAGCGCACTTGTATGATGTATCTACTATGAATAGTGTATATGTACACACATATTAAAATTTAAATTAAGCTAAACACACTATGTTAGAGTTTTTTTTGACAAAATGTTACTTTAGAGTTTTTGTTGGATACGATATTCAACATGAAATCATTAATTTAATATGATGATATCATTTTTTTAAATTGATTATTTTAGTGAAAGTTTTGAATCAAATTTACCTATATGTGTCGGTATTCAACAAAGTTCTAGGGTATTGAAGAATACTTCTTAAATTAATTAGTGTAAACAATATATATATATATATATATATATATATATATATATATATATAGGCAGAAAGGTGATTAAGTGAATACGTGGAGCTTAATTGGTTAAAAAATGGTTCAAATCCACATTTTAATCACCTCTTATTGGTCACCACCAAAAATAAAACTCCTCTTTTTTTTTTTTAGGAAAAATAAAACTCCTCTTATTGTTTGTTCAAAATATATCTCCTCTTACTTTTTAATGCGTTTTCACCTTTCTAATTTTGAACTCCCCCACCATAATTTTCTCCAAAAGTTCTGCGGAGATGACACAATTAATTATCGTGATACCCAATAAGTAGTGACAATATGCTTTTTTAAACTTAAAAATACGGGCGTAATGCTAACAGGTGTCCAAAATAGGAAATTTCAAGTAAAAAATGATATTTTTTTAAGCATTTAATGCATTGATTACACAACTTTGAATGCAAATATTACTCTTTTGAGTCAATATTTATGCATTTAATGTAAATATTTCTATATTTGACTTTTAACCCGTATGACCCAAAATAAAAAATAAAATGGAAAGAAAGAAATGTCATGCGAAAGGGATGAAATCTCCAATTAAGGTTTTAATTTTTTTAATATCCTTACTGTTTCCCATCCCTAATTCATCATGTCAACTCTTTAGTATTTTTCTTCATTTTAGTTGTCGCTGGATGTAAAATTAAACGCATGACGAACAACGAAAGAAATTCTATTGCCTCAAAAAAAAAACGAAAGAAACTCTAATATTGGTTTCTAGCTCCACCGTGGTTATAGTGTAGAATGGTGAATCAGTGTAGAATATTTGTGAAGAAGAAGACAACAATATAGAAAAATATGTAAGAACATTGATGTTCGTAAATTATTTTTTGGGATGATTTGAGATTTTGCGTATGGTTTCTAATTTGGGAGAAATTAGGTTATAAGAAGAAGCAGTAGCTCACGGCAACGTTCATATTTTGCAATTTTAATTTTAATAAAAAATCACGTTAGTACGTGAGTTAGGAGCCGTGTCAATTTAAAAAAATAAAAAACTTATGATTTTTCACGTCAACTACTTCAATTATATAATCACTCAACCAAACACACAAAAGGCTCTAGCTAGAATAATTCCCTTACAGACAACATATTGGTTTTCTAGCTTACTGAATATCTCTTCTAAATTCTAATTATATAAAGAAGATGAAAAGAAAAAAAATTAATCCCCTTCTTTTCTGCTTCTTAATTATGACGACTTGAAAATGAAGAAGCATACAACTATATGGTATGCAAGGGTACTATATATGCCAGCTGCACACACTAATTATTTATGTGATCACAACAAGTCTATATATATCCTTCCCTTTTACCAACTTCGTTCCTACTACTCTTCTTCATCCATTTTTAATAGTAGCCAATAAAGTTATAAGAAACACAAATAACTTGTGCCATTTTTTTCACTGGAAGAACTTGGTTGGATAATGCATTTCATTAACAATAATAAAAATAAACTAAAAATAGTAGTTGTGGCTTTGTACGTGTTTCATTAACCATCATTACGCTTCACTTAAAGGATAAAGTTGATGAGCTCATGCGTCATGCTCATACAGTTGTTAGTGGGTCATCACACACCTTAGTTTTAGCCAGCACTATATATTATTGAGACAGAGACAAGTGTTTTGTTTTTCTTGATAAAACATAGACAAGTGTTTTAGCTTCATCATTGAAACTTAACATCTTTGGAGCTCATAGCCAGAAAATGAAAACCACGTATAGTAAGGAAACATTGACTGTTCTGCTAGATGGGGAGCACCTTTTCAATGTGAAAAATTAAAAATAGCATAATTAGCTAGCTACACTTTGACCTTTCCACCGTTTCAATTTTTCACGTTAATTATGGCTTTTTGTTGCTTTAACTACTTTCTGTTTCATTAGAAAACTTCACCTCTTGTTCTTTGTTATTTGATTATCACCAAAAACACCAATTAGGTAATTTGAATGACTTCATTTTTCATCGTTCCAATAAACCGTTTGAAATTGACGATTACATGTTATATAGAACGCATTAATGCAGTCTTTAAGTATAATCTGGAGAATTCTTTGGTACCCTATTATGTTAATAACATATATATAAACATGCATATTCAAATTAAACATCTTGTTAAAGGACCACAAAAATCATGTGCAATGCTCTGGATCAGACATATACTTTGGATGGGACCCATATAAAATGAAAATTTTAATGGTAGACAAAGTTATTTTCCATGACAGGTTTTGATTTTTCAACATTTCAGAGGGAATGAACGTGTTTTATCTGCATTGCTTGTTCACCCTTTATTGTTGGCTCTTCATGCAAAATGGTGGGGTCATGCTGGGATACCAAACTTAAAAATGTGGTTTACACGAAGAGAAACTAAAATAAATAAGGAATATATGAAACAAGTGTAAATAACATTTATCGGAATCAAAAGTATTGGGTAGTGAGTTTTTTTTTTTTCAAGTAGTTTAATACTTGAATTTACCCTTAAGGTGAATAAATGAAAAATCAAAGTTCAAACTCCACCTCTGCACACTGCTTTGTCGAACCAAGCTTTGATACGAATTTACCCTTAAGGTGAATAAATGAAAAATCAAAGTTCAAACTCCAGTTGTACCCTTTGTCGGAGTCCACAATGCTTTGTACCGCCGTTGCTGCTTTCTGCGCAAACGGACCGGCTGCCTCGGTTGTACCCTTTGTCGAACCAAGCTTTGATACCACTGTTGGGTCATTGAGGGGAGCTCGGGGAAACCGTCCACAATGGGTTTATAGGTTCTCTTACTTATAAAATGTTCAACCTTTACTCTTTTATCCGATGTGGGACATATAACTCACACTTGTACACAACAACACATTTAGTTTAAAATTCTTCAATGTTTATGAAATGAAAATATAATTTGACTTAATAACAACCAATATAAGAAAATTACTTTACAGATAAAGAATTTGTAAAAATCTTTTGACAATAAATTAATTTATACTTAAGTGTTACGACAAAAGTGAAGTTCTTATTCAGGGACCACACCAATCTTGCTCGATGGATTGCCTTCTTCTATGGACAAGTGGGACGATGGCCACACAAGGGATATAGACATTACAGAAAATGAAAATTTTGATGCTAGATACAGGTTGATAATGCCATTAAGCAAGGGCTTTACTTGCCTAATGGTTGAGACGGCCCTAGATAATGGCATGTTTTGATTTTCAACATTACAGGGAATGAATGCATTTTATCCTCTGAATTGCTTGCTTAATCTTTTTTGTTGGCTCTTCATACAAAATATTTGGGTTATCAAACTCAGATGCCAAGCTTTTATCCCCAAGAAGTGCACGAAATGTGTCTGCCACTGAATATGAAAGTGACTTGAGATTATATCCTCCTTCCAAGAAGAATACACATCGTCCCCCACACAAGTCTTTTGCTAGTTGTTTAATACTGGACGCAAGCATGTAATACGTTCCGGTTGTCAATTGAAGATTAGCTAGAGGATCTAACACATGGCCATCATACCTGACAAATGAAATCACATGAAATTCCATATGTAAAAACAATATTGGCAAGAATTTATGTGAACTAGTTCCTGAATGAAAAACCTAATCAAAATTTCATGTGGAATTAAGTTTGTAACTATGCTGGAATGTAACTTTCGGAAATTGATAGTGGACTGTTTATTCCATCTTTACTTTGATGATTATGATTCAAAGAAAGACTTACCCAGCAGAAACAAGAATGATGTCTGGCTTATATCTTTGAGCACAAGGTACAACAACTTCATCGAACACAGATCTAATAGCAGTATCACCTGAACCTCCAGGAAGAGGCAGATTTAATGTGGTTCCTTCACCATCCCCAGCACCCACCTCATCAAATTTGCCGGTACCTGGATAGCTTCCATCCTGAGCCATTTGAAGTTATTAAATATAACAAGTCTCAAAGTCATTCTATTTCTCATCCTTTTTTCTCAAAGTCATTCATGATAAGTCTTCTCTTAGTAATGTGAATTGTGTAATTTATGCTTATTTTGTCCGACTGCATGAATGTTTTCCTATAGGGAGGCTAATGTTAGAAGGCGGCCTGTTAGACATGCATGTCAGGTGCATGCCCAAATAATTAGGGCCATATGTATTTGTTATTGTGTCATGTATTTCAGTATAGTAGTAATAAGGATGGCAAATATAAGTCATTGGGTTGTTTGTCCATGTTGGTTCGGTTGGGAGAGGCTAGATTCTCTGATCCCCAGAGGTTGATTAATTTGTTAAGTTGCTGATTTTAAAACATTTTGTAATATATGTCAATTGCCTTGCTGGAAGTTACAACCGGAGGCTTTGTTCCTTTGTTCTTCAATATCTTTCTATTTCTCATTTACATATTCAACATGATACCAAGATCTTTCAGCTAACTATTTTCAAAGTACACTGGGTAATATAGAATATAATATGCTTAAAGTTGAATCAAAGATGAGGGGGGACATTGCAATTATATGATATAATAAGAGAAAATGAAGAAAAATGTCTATATATTGAAAATTGAAAAAAAACATGGATGCCATGGGTTTGGACGTTTGAGTCTTAACAAAATGCTGAGCTTGCAGAAGTTAGTGGGAAAGAAGGGAGTTCTGCGGAGAAGAGTGGGGATATAGAGGGGGAAGAATGGGGAGAGAAATGCTTTCAGTTGAGGATTTTGTGAAGTAGCAGACCTCTCAAAGAGCCCAAGGATTTTTCTTTTTCTGTTTTCTGCTATTTGCTTCTGTGAATGGCAATTACAAACACCAATAAGGAAAGCAAGAAAATATAATTAGAGCTGTGGGGCCAACTTATAGCTTACTTGATGGAAGGAAAGGAAAAATACGTCTGGATCATCGTAGAAAGCATCATTTGTTCCATTCCCATGGTGAACATCAAAGTCAATTATAAACACGCGCCTCAGTCCATGAACACGCTGAGCATGACGAGCTGCAATGGCCACATTTCCAAAAATGCAGAAGCCCATAGGTCCTTTTGGAATGGCATGATGTCCTGGTGGTCTTATCAGTGCAAAACCAGTGGGTGGATCTTTCATTATCTTTGAAGCTGCAACCTGAATGTGAAATTGAATAAGAATTTTATATCAAAATAATGAGTACAACCATTAGTTCCATGCAATTCTTGAAACATTTATGTCAAAGACCAACCATACCAAAAGCTTAGGCTATTAGGTGGAGGCCCTGTAATAATTTTATATCTCTTAAGAAATTTGGATCACACAAAAGCCGTTTGGGATTGAGACTAGACAATATACATGTCCTTCAGCTTGTGCTAAAATACAATTTAATTCTGGAAAATAGGGGCAGCAAGGAGCAAACTCTTGACCACTTGCTTATAGAGGCATTTATACCATGTGTCTAAAACTTAAAGCTAGAATGTGGAGACTCAATAATTATATTAAGATCTCACCTCCACCAACTCAGAATGCATAGGACACTTACAAAGCAAAATGGGAAACACAATTTTATTTCAAACAATCGTTATATTTGTGACTCCCCCGTTGCCCCCAGCCATTTAAAGGTAAAAAGAAAGGTAGATATAAGCATTTTCAGTCAATATTTGGTTCTGAGAAACCAAAATTCCAACAGAGAACAAAATAGTTTCCGATAGGCACATCACTATAAGAAGCAGATATGTACACATCCCTATCCACTCACTTACCCCCACCCCAAAATAAAACACAGATTATCACCAAGAGATGGACATGCCAGGTTGAGAGATCACCACTGAGTCAACTAAGGCTAATCCAGCACCAGCTGCTACTATTGACTCCTGGAAGGTCTGCACCATGAATACCACAATAAGCATGCAAAAATGTGGGAACCATTATGAATTTCCATAGAAT